>Ga0210059_1006635_pt1 | contig 18519 bp, 15 predicted proteins | sample Ectturendosymbi2_FD_188042 | JGI IMG/M metagenome (GOLD analysis project Ga0210059, IMG submission 188042) | Ecteinascidia turbinata endosymbiont from Florida, USA - Sample 2 (SPAdes) (version 2) | ecosystem: Host-associated > Tunicates > Ascidians > Unclassified | place: Key West, Florida... | reverse complement strand
ACACCAGTGGTCTCAATTGCCACTGGTTGTAAGTGGTAATTGCTTTGGAGGTCATGATATTTTTGGCATTTTGCGGCCTCAGCTTTTGTGACTGCAAAACCAGCCTGTCTGGCAGAGTCTTTATAGTGGCCCTGAGCAAAAGTGTTCACAACTGTTGCGTCCCACACCAGGCTCAGGCCTCTGTACCAGGGGCCCAAAGTCACTAGTCAGGCCATCCGGCCTCCTTCATCGTTAGTCAGGCTCCAAGGTAGAGGGGAGATCAATGCGGGTGAATAATTTAAATATGATTATTATTTGTGTGTTTGATTCAGACTCATGGTCCATATCATAATGGTAATCAAATAACACAAAAATAATTAGTCATAACATATTATAAAGTAGGTGTTGGTAATGAATTGTACATTGTACAAATGAACAATAACATGTGACCAGCAATGGCCTGCTTTGGTTTGTAACTGGAAAAATATAAGTCAAATGGAGGTTTTTAAGAAGTCACTGGAGCAAAATAACATATTAAAAAAGATGAACAATATTTGTGACTGCGTAAAATGAGCATTTGTAATGCAATACCTACCTTATTATATGCTAAACTGCAAAGTGCAATTGGCAGACAGCAATGCTGGTTAAGAGTCTGGCTATACCTCATGGGATAGGTGTGACTCTGTCAAGTCAATATGCCATGCAGGTTAACATGCTAGCACTAGCAGCATTCCCTTTGAACACTGCCACTAGCAAATTTTATTTATTTTTTGAAGCATAAAAAGATCATGGCATTAATAGACTGAATCATTTATTAAAACACCCAATATTTAACTGTAATAATGAAATATTAGAGATGTCTCTTATGTTTCTCCATTTATAAAATTCTTACAAAAGATCATGATAACTAAGAATACTCTTCAAGTTGAAAAGAAAAGCACTTACTACTCAATGATACCTTTTCTCAGTTGTATTTCATAGATAAGTGCCACTCGAGTTGCCTGAGTAGTATGTACTAATAGAAAACTTCTAATAACAAATTAAAACAGTTAGTAGCAATACAAAATGAATTAGCAGCATTTGTTCCATTCCACCATTTTATCACTCATGTTAAGGTTGACCATGCTAGTCTTTACAGTCACATACATATGGGACAATAAAGTTTCTCATTAATTGGCCAATATTGGTTGATCTTTCAATGCACATAAGTTCTCATGTGGTGATCTTAACTTATTTACAATCTTTTTAACACTTTCAATCCCATGTGGTTTCCCTGCAGTGATATCCACAGGTCCTGGTGGTTTTGGCAGGAAAGTCAAATGGTGTCTCCTACAGAAGGCAGATACTACTAGGTGTTTTCTAGGTTTAGGCTAAAACGGCAAACCTAGCAAATGTTTTGTTGCCTTTATATTAATCAATTGCCAACATATCATATCAATTTCAAGACATTTTAATGTGGGCCTATGGGAGCTGCTTTTTTGCAAAAGTTTCACTTTTTTGAGACAATAAAAGGAGCTATACATTGGCATCAAAAAATAAAATTTTATCAATATGCCTAAACATGCTCAAAGAAACGATTCTGATACATTCTTACATGCTTCCTAGCATTTGGCAGCATATCAAAGTATTTACATTGCACAAAATCACATTCATTGCCAGACCCTGGTGCTCCCTAGGTGGACCAACTCAAAAGGGCCATGCATTTGCACATCCTGAATGACAAAAAGTTTGGATTCCCATTCCAAAACCTAAAGTTACATAAACTCAGTCTAGGACCACGTTTTTTATACTATATACCACTGTGACATTTGGATAAAAATGTATATGTATGTTTCCAAGAACTGTTAGCAAAAATGTATATTTACGTCAGCTGTGAACATGTTAAGAAATTCAAACAATGTATATGTATGTCAGCCAGTAGCAAGAGTGTTAATACAAGTGTCAAGTCAACCTGCTAAGTGAAAAATATTGTGTTCAGTATTAAAGTACATGTGATCAAAAAGCAAGATGTATTTTTGGTGTTGAAGTTACCTTGGAAGAAACATGGATGTAGATATACAGCAAACATGATTAAAAGGCTGTGCAAAGCTTTTGCAGCTTAGTTCATGGCAAATATAAAGCATGTGCAGTGTGCAGACAAATCTCTGTGAAATATAACCCACCAGCCACATGCAGTCCATAAGTATACATTGCCTGGCTCATGAAATTCATTCTCAAAAAGTTTAGTTAAGAATTGTTTTTCCTTCTGACGGAAAATCCAACATTGTTTTCTTGTGACACCACAGCACGTATGCAATAACAAAAATAAATTTATGCATTCACTGGATATGGCTTTTTTCTGGTAAAAAGGGCAGTAACTATTGCTTATGCACAGTGGCCTTTAATTTCAATCGAGGTAATGTATCTGATTAAGGCAAGTGCATTTCTCTCAGGGGCGCAATTTGGTGGGGGACATGGGGAACGTGTCCCCCCTACTTTTTTAGACGGGAGGATATGATATGCGATGTCCCCCCACTTTTATCTCTTAGGGTTGGTATTCGGAGAGGTTTCAAAACTACATGTGACGTTTGTCATGTTTTGTGTGAAGACTTTTTCATGTTAGATATTGCACATAGTCATGTTGATGTTGAAACAGAGTTTGGTTTGATATCACTGATTCTGATATTTTTATAAATTTTTACTGAAAAAATTATTTTTAGCATTTTGCAAGTTTCTAGAGCTTGCAAAGGATTGTTAACTGCCTCTGTCCGACATTTATCCAGTGTGGTTTACTATAAGAAAGGTTGCTGTCTTGAAACAGTGAAATTTAACGGCTGTACGCATGAGAGACCACAGTACAGCCGTGATTTGTTTCGTGCAAAAACGTTGGCTAAGTGACTTTACTGTAACATTGGTTGTCACGTATTAAGAAACACACAGCATAAAATTTGAAGGTGCAGGTGTATAATGCTAGAAAGTTACATTTTCAGGCAAACCTTGCGAAGTTTTTTCCAAAGACAAACAGCAGCACTATTGTGGAGATTTAGTTTTAGGGTGAGCAGTTTTGCACAAGACTGTCTTCAACCATTAGTAAACAGGATTTCCATCAAAACTTTACAGAGGTATTGACCTAGCTATATATTGTCCTATAGCTCAAAACTTAATGACTTGACTAGGAATAAAAGATAGCTCATATATTTAGCCTTTTTTCTTGTATGTCACGACAAGGGTGACCAGCACATTCAAAAGATATTTATACCCACGATTCAGCAATGTTTTCGTCCAAGTGCGAAACATTTGCTTTACATGTAACCTACACATGGGTGGCGGAACTATTTTCAAATGGCAAGCACAAGTGACATCACGAGCACTGAAATATGATGTCAATAACTTTTTTCAGTATGTTTAAGCAATTTTATTCAAAAGTTGATAAGCCTCAACGACCCCTGTCTACACAACACCCTACCTATCGTATGCTACACTGACTTGAGCACATAAATGTAACTAGCTTTTCTTAGTCTTACACAAAAACAATTTACTTTACTAACAATGGACCCAATACGAATTGTGTTACTTAAACTTATTTAGGCAAAATTTGAAAATTAAAAGTGGAGGGCCGCGCCCTCCCAGAAAAAAGTGGGCGTGCCTAAAACCATGAGGTGCCCCTGGTTCCGCCATGTATGAGCAACGTAACACTTAGTTTGCTGGACAGTCTTTTCGTGTTATTTCAGGTGAAGCATGTTACTATTTGCCAATTCACCTTGTTCATTTTGATTTCTGTTTAATCTCAAATATATTTTCGTGTCGTTATGTATGCGTAACTCTAGAATAAAACTTTTGACATTAATTTAGCCTATTAAAATTTGATGTTCAACCTGAAAAATGTGATTGTGAAAAGACTGAGCTGAGTGGCAAAGCTGACAGTAGTCACAAGGCATCTGTCACCAGCAGACCCGTAACCAGCTTTGGACACCAAGGGGAGGCGAATAATTTTCTGAGGGAGGCCCAAATTTTACATCGATAGCATGCACGAAAACAGTCGTTGTGCATACAATATGTCCATGACATTTTTCAGAAGGGGAGAAAGTTTTTCTAGTGAGGCGAAGCCCTCCCCTTAGTTACGGACATGGTCGCCAGATGACTAGGTATGCAGACATCACATTGTAAGCTAGATTGGTAGATTGGTATGTGGGTATGTATTCAGAAAGACTTCTGGTTCGTCTTCTTTTGGAAATCTTGAAATTTTCTCTAGTTAGCTTGGATAATTCTGCTTGAGAATTTGATTGATGCTGGGAAAGGATATTAGACAAACGATGTTTGCACAATCGAAAGGGTACCCAACAGCATGCAGGGGCTGACAAGGGGAGATTGAAAGGATACATCATCCACCCATCAGCAGTGAAAATAAATTGTAAATCATTTTGTGAAGAAGCCTATGCTAATTTGGCCAAATATTTTGTGCTATTGTAAAAGGATATCAATGGAGATTTGGCTTGGGGTGGGGCTGCATGCATGATGCCCAGTAGCTAAAGATTTGCAGCATTTTTAAACAACGGAAATGTGCAAGAAAAATATTTAGCTACCATACCTTACAATATATATATCGTACCCTACAATTTGTCGTCTTTTCAACGTTAAGCAACTTAAACAAGACATCAAATCGCGCTGTAACCCACACTCCTTATAAAATGCATAACAATCAATGTGTTCTCCTTAAAAGTGATATGCTTGTGCGACCAATGCGATTCACCGTTTTGTGCACTCTAGCTGACAACTCTGATAAAACCCAGTTGATGTGTTCTACTATATTGCTGTGCTTGTTTGTACCATAGTCTGATAGTAGTGCAACCAAGCGAAACTACAGTACCATGTCCAACAACAAAATTAAGTTTATTAATTTCTAAATCATTTGTAGGGACAAAGCAAAGCATGATTAGTGTTGCTTTGAAAACACCTCTAAAAACATGATTGGGAATCTGTATTTACAAAACTTTACTTCCTAATCGGGCTGATGACTATATTGGTTTTACATCAAGCTATCCCCCCCACATTTTACAACAAAATTGTGCCCATGATTTCTCTCATGGGCTTCAGCAATCATGATGAGTTTATGTTGTGTTTTCCTTTATGTGCATTCCCCTGTTGCTTCAAAGTTAAATTCCAATGATGCCTTGCGATATCTTGGTTTTTCAGTTTATGTTGATATCCAAACAACTGTTAAAGCCCTAACAAGAGCCAACGCTTTGGCAAACTTGTCCTTACAGCCTAAAACATCAAGCTACAGTATAATACACAACCAGCATACTGACAGAAGTACTTTGAGGTGTGCTTGTTTAAAGCACTTTGCAATTAAATGAGGAAGTGGGGTTTAGGAGGTTTGCACAACTTAAGCACCAATTTTACAGATGTTTTGCTTTTTTCAGATTTTTTCTCCCAATACAAACACGAGTTGCTGATAGTGATTACTATGGTCATATTAACAACTCTCACTACCATTTGCTGAATGACACGATTATCAACTCATTTCTGTATTGGTAAGTACTGAAGTGTTTGATTGTGAACTCAATCATTTTTGCCCACCATTTCAAATGAAGTTACAAAAAACAGCGTTTCCGCCTAATGCTTGTGACTATCCTTTTTCAGCTGCATAGTATTTTGATTGATACTTTTGCATGCCTAAACATGTTGCATTTTAAATATTTCAATTCAAGTTTTGGGCATACAACTAGGTTTCTCATGTTTTTCTAATGAAATTGAATTAAAGTGAAGTGGTGAACACAATCTTTTCTAAAGGTAGTCTTCTGTAACATTAATACCTCAATAATTTCTGTCTTAGTATTGTTCTATTGTAGTGCTGATCACTTTTATAATAGTTTTGAGGGAAATTTCCTATTTGACCTACTCCTAGTTATTATAAAACTGGCTTAAGATGTTTATCTTCAAGTGCCTCAATCATGGTATTCTTTGATTGACAATTGTCTTCGCCGTGACGTGAAGTTGAGTAATAGTTAACACACAGTGTGCAGTTGTCCATCTGGACTTGACTCCATGCTATCTCCCATAAATGCTACTTTTTCAAGTGTCGGTGTGTATTTTGCTTTGTTTAAAAGAAGAATGATCTGCTCTTTTGCTGTGATTTTTTTAAAATGATAAATTCCTTCTTTTGACATCTATGCCAAAATTTTAAAGTGCGTGTTATATTTCTCAGGTACTGTGGTTTGAGCACTCGCAAGGAAAAATTAAATGTTATTCCTTATATGGTGCAAACTCACTGCATTTACAAGTAAGAATCAGAAATATTTTGTGTATTAATCAACTTAGTACATATTGTATTGTCACATCACAAACCTGCTTAAAACAACGTAATTTGGTTGCTGTCGCCAAGTTTTCATATGTCCAAAGACACGGCTACCTTGGTATCAGTATCAGCTTATTTGGGAACAACTATAAACAAACATCAGATCACAGACCACAGAAAAAAAAGCCACAAAAGAACAGTGTTTATTTTATTCCCAGGACATCTGAAATAATCATACGGTTTTCAGATGCGCATACCTGAAGGCTTGGAAATTGAAGCTCAGCACAATCAAAACAGTGGCAGCGATCTTCCACCTCGATCATAAGGAAGCCAGGCGTGAGCTTGAGGTACACCTGGATGGTAAACCCTGCAATTTTGCTCCGAACCTGTTGTTTTTATTCGGTCATAAATCGAAATATTTTTGAAATGACTGAAAAAATGAAGTCAATTCGGTCAGAATGTCTGAAAACACAGGCTAATGAACACTGCTACGGCGAGTTTAATACAGGTGTGAGATGCAAAAAATGACCGAAATGTATCAGCTAAAAAAAAACAAACAGCTCCGAGCCCAAATACCTTTGAGTAATTTTTATCAGAACCCCTCACATACCACCGACCACTCGAGCCACTTCACAAAAATCAACTTCTCTCCTCGCACTTTTGAGGCGACTTACTGGAACTGGATATAGCGCTGCAGTAGCAACGCTGTGCACAGCCGCATCACCCTTACTCTACTCAACGGCAGAGCACTGCGATCCTGCTTGGTGTCGCCGAGCACACACTTGCCACAGTGATTCCTCCATCAACGGCGTACTGCAAATTGTGACGGGATACTTCCGTCCTGTACTATCGAACTATCTGCTTGCCTGTCGCACTTGGATCCTGGACATCCGCTCCACTCAGTACTCATCCACCGTCTGATGAGCAGCAGCGGAAGTTGAAATCGAGACACCCATTGGTGCCCAATGTGCAGGAACTTCTCGATTCCATGACACACAGCTCGGACCAAAAGTGCAACATTTTGTGGGATGAAAGCAACACTAAACATCGTGTTTTCATACCCGGCGCCAGTACCAACCCTACCGTCCCTTCTAAGACCAGCATGGTTCAGGTTGAATCGACTTGTCGGATGGTTAAACTCCAACACGTTGGCCCACATGCGGTCTGCTTCCATTAACGGCTGGTGAGTGTTTTGCCGAGGAACAAACAGCAGATTTTATTGTCGTAGAGCAGTTGTTCTTGACCTTTTCAACACCGGGGACCCCTATTTCTAAAGAAATTGACTTGGAGACCTCTTGACTGCGATTATGTAATTAGTCAAAGTGGTGGTCATTGTTTGTACATCTGAGGATCAAAAGAAAACACTCGGCATTCCTTCTGGGGCCTCGTTTAGAACCACTGTCCTGCAAGGTCGGCAACCTACGGCCCACAAGGGATTTTTCTGGCCCGCAAAGCAAATACAATGTGAGCAGCAATCATGCATTATCCAACCACGTACTAATACTATTTTGAACTTAAGCAAAACTCTTACTCTTCATTCGTCTTGAAATTTTGCTGTGGACTGCATTTGTAGCTGAGGACTGCACTCGCAGTCAATGGTGATAATAACGTAACAGTTAAACAATTTTCGTTTAAGTTACACTTCTTGCTTCTATCAAAACGTCCATGAGTTTCGATCAAGTACCACTGATCAATGCCACAACATCAATTTGTAACGTGATGATTACAAAACGCAGAAAAGTCAGAGAAAATGTCTTTGTTTTCAAATGTCAATCTCACTGCCAGAGCAAGGAATATAGAAAGTGTGCCTGTGAACTTAAAAGAACGCTGCAAATGTTTTGAGTTCTTTTCGATTACATCTGATGAGAGTACAGGCATTAGTGATACCCAGCAGACATGGGGTAATCGTAATCGATTACAATCGATGACCGTTTTTTGAGTAATCGTAATCAATTGAACTGACCCAAAATGAAATGTAATCGTAATCGATTACATTGCCAATTTAATCGTAATCGACGATTTCGCGGTTTAATTCGGAAATCTTCACCCAACATCGCTGTGCGATGAACCGCGGTTTTGGTGACCGAGTTTCCTCCTTTATCACAGTTTGTTATGATTATGTTTGAGGAAAGACCATTAGTTCATCTATGTGGGTTAAATCCAGATAGTCCAGCGGCAAGCCCAGCGTTGTACCGAATTCTCGCTTTGTTACACCTTTCTATTGGCTGCCAGAAGTAACGTTGTGAGTCTAGTGAGATAGCAACAAAAAGAAGAGCTTTTCTTAAAAACGAGTTGACACTTCGGCCACAGAAGAGTTAACAGTACCATTACGAGTAGAGGTGTTGGATTTGTATATATATATATCTCTATCTATTCAGAGTGAATCTGTGAATGTAAGTGCTATATGTAGACTACATACATAATTAGTACAGTAATTTATATAAATTAGTTTTTTTGCAAAGAAATAAGATTTAACCCAAGTCGAAAGCACCTTTCCACAACGCTTATAACTAGCATGCCAACAGAAATCGTCCACGGATACTGGTAAAAAAACTCAACAAATCCAATTAGCTTTTGTCAGCCGTTGACGTTTTGCCCAATAGACAGATGCGCAGCAATATTGCGTCATCACTGTTCATTTCAAATGAAAAGCTGCACAATGCTATGCTGTGTTTGCAGACAATCCAAAAGACATCACGCAGCTGAAAACATCGTACCGCGCAGTTTGAAGAAATAGTCAGCAATTTTGAAATTACGAACACATGACTTTTCAGCGTTGCTGGAAGAAAGTTTAAGCCTGATAAATGTCGTTTGACTGATAAAAGATTTAAAGCGTTAATGTCTATCAACTGTAGCAAACATTTAAAAATTTGATTAATTTTGTTTAATCAACAAAACTCACGAGGGGCGTGGGGCAAGTATCACTTTTCTGGCAAAGGTTAAATGCAAAAAAACGAGCCACATCTTGACTTATATTTCGGTTTTAGTATTATTTTGGTTTTCAGTAAGTTGTCGTTTTTTGCGTTTTTCGGGCAGTTTCAGAGATGCGTACTGGTCATTGGCAACGACACTCATTCCAAACACCTCAGCAAAAAATGTAACCCTCACCTGAAGAAGTTCAATCGTGTGTTCATAGCACGAAGATGTATAAACGCTTTCGAACTACATTTAACAAGCGACCGATTTGTTTGAAGAAAGTTAATACCACTGCATCGTCCTTTGCTATGTAAAAATGAATGACGTTCCAAATGCAAGTTTAAATCGGTTCAAAATATAGTAAATATTAGTTCAATAACTAGTTGACTAAACTCTGCTAACTATCACGTACGCATGGTAACGACTCAATAAAAACAAAAAGTGTTGGCTAAGTGTCGTTGGAAAAACGTTTCAAGATTTCTGGGCAGCTCACAAGGCATGATCGCTTTGAGCTGCATTCAAAGATCATCAGAATTTCTTTACCTCGAAAACGAAACACGCGCCTACACACGACCCACAATTTTTAAAGTCGTATTCGCCGCTCACCTACATGAAATAAGGAGAGGGTATTACGCACCCTCACTTTCAATGTGAGTGCCCACCACCCGGGCGAGCTGAATGGCTCCCGCGTCGGACTTCACCTTCTGCTCTCCAAAGCGTACGTATGCAAGGAAATGTCACAACGTCTTACCAGTGCTACAACGATAATGATCTCAATATGGAGTGTGTGACCGCAGATCAACATTAGCTGAGCCAAAATTTTCATTATAAGGATAAAAATAGTTTTTAGAGCAGTGGTTTTCAACCTTTTCTGTACCTCGGCCCATAAAAGCCAACCACCATAACCCAACGATCCCATCTTAAACTCGAATAAAGCAAATGTAATATGGCTGTGTAAATAAAAGATCTGCTCGCGACCCCTCCAGAAACGGTTCACGATCCCTGGGTTGAAAACCACTGTTTTAGAGTGATAACACCTATTATTCGAATATTGTGCGGATAATTTTGGGGCGTTGCAGTAAAAGAACTTGGTGGTCGAGCTGTATTTTGGGAGATATATTATTCTTTAGCTGCATTTGGCTGAATGCGCTTTCAGTTTTTTTTCAAAACGCTCTCTTTGTAAAGGATGTGAACGTGTCAGCTTCACGTTCACGACTAATACTTTTTCAGTTACAATTTGAAATGTTGAAAACAACTTGGTAGTTGTACGTTTATTTCATGTCATTTGAAACGAGTGCGATGTGTCTAAAGCTATAGCAGCAATTAATATTTCTTAATCAGAGCGATGTGTTAAACTCGCATCTTTTCGCATATTTGTTTTCACTAGAAAAAGCCTCGTATTTCCTCAAGTTGTTCTCGGTGCTCTGGGGGTAAGAAAGCTTGGTCGGTCCTCTGTCCACTACTCCGTGGCGATTTTCGAGCCCAAGCACGATTACGCAGTGGCTCTGACAGAAGACCATCAACTGGATCCTCAACTGGTCGATCCCCTCCTGAAGCTTGGTGTGGGATCGCTCGGTTTGTTAGTGGGCGAACATAACCTTGCCAAGCTCGATGAGATCGAACAATACTATCATAAGGAAGCTTCTGCTTATGGTCTTCCCGTCCACAGCTTCGTAGATTCAACAACGCTTCGGCCAGTCGCCGAGTTGCCGAACTGGTTGTCAACAGGCTTGAACAAAATATGTTCAGCAAAAGAAGAAAGCAAGCTTTGAAACTCGAAAGTGACGGAATTGCCTCCAAGGTCTTTACAAACGCGCTAGGCCAAGTGCTTGAATGAACAATTGTCAGATAAACGCTGTGTCAATTTAAATACACTATTTTGTTTTTGGGTTACATCAAGGAAAATACGTGGGAACTTTCGCTCCCTAAATTGCTTCGATTTCTAGTGCAATTATTGCATTGCGCTGCCGTAGCCCACGCGTGACCTTGTGTTATTTGTGACGACATCAGGCACTTCGTCGCGCTCACTAATTACATGCCAGACGTCAATCCTTGTCCGCAACCGGTCAAATCATCGATGCACGAGGAGCTGATCTCTACCGATATGCCGTAAGCGTTTGTGCCCGAAGATATTTAAAGAAAATCTGAAATATTTGAAATGTGAACGGTTTCCGAAATCCTTGAGCACTTTGAGTTCTTAACAGATGCTTTGTGTTTATAATGTTTCTTGCGTGGGTTTCAATCTTAACTTTTTCTATGCCATTAATGATTAAACCCGGGCCTGAAATGTCCATACTGCGAATTTACATCATAAACACTTTTGCTTCTTTGGTGAATTACTTATGTGTGCCATTATTGCTTTTTAATTTGCAGTAGGTGACGTACATGATGACTAATTGATTCTACCTCAAATCTCTCTGCCTCCTTTTTAACATTTTTAATGTAAAACGTCAACACCTACAAGTGAATCTAAACTGTATGGTTTATAGTAATGTTGCGTTTCATAAATGGATCTGTTTAAGGTGTGTCGTGTTCCATTTCTTGTAGTAATTACTCTATATACACCTATGATATGAGTCACACGAAAGTAGCAATAAACTGGTAAACTCCGCGATTTCAACATTGTGTGGGATTTGAATTTTGCTCACAGCAATTTCCATTGCACTTAGAAATTTCGAATAAAGCTCATTTTTTGTGCTTGCTTTGGGCAAGATGTGGAGTATCACTTGTTCTGCCTGTGTTTCCATCATTGCCGGTAGTTTCGATACAGTGTTTCCGATCTGATGTTTGAAAAGGACTTGTTTTTGTTTGGGTCTCGTAAAAATCTGCGTTCCAATTTCGCATCCGGAGAGGAGTAAACTGAAGTTTTGATTTGTAAAAAAGAAAAATTCGGTTATTGTATTTTGTGAAAATGAAGAAATTTAACTTCAATATTTTTGGCTTACTCTGCTGAAACTTGAAGCCTTGAAAATGTTGAGATCACTTTTCTCACGAATCACGAGCAAACGATTCTGACGTTGTGGAAGACGTGCGACTTCAAATGTTATCATTTTACTTCGGGAAGCGCTTCAAGGTTGAAATCAACGCGCAGCTGCTCAAAGTTTTTTCCTCAATTTTGAGCCTACCATAAAAAAGTTAAGAAGAGCATTTCTTACAAAGTTCAGCGACAACATGTACTCCGTCTGTCTTATGTATGCAAATAAGCTCTCTTTGAGAAAATGGTAAGTGGGGGTAAGCAAACTAAGCGTTGGTTCGGTTCGATAGTTACGAAATAATAAAATACGACGGATTTGTGCAGAACGTCACAGCTTGTACAGTGAGAAAGCTACGTTTGTTTTGTTAAGGTGCCGCTTAGTTGCTTTGCGAACCGCTACGTCTTTGGCAGAATGTAGCAACAATACAATCTGCGTTTCACTCAGCCGCAGTGATTACGCTACCGGTACGCAAATTTTGTCAGCAATTAACACGCTTGTAGCGATCCGTTTACCAAACTGCTTTTCTTCTTGCGAAATGGTTGTTTGTGAAGTACAGATTCGATACTTCTGCATCAGGGGGTTCACGTTGATAAGAATCATATTCGAATGGACATGTCTTGCTTCCATAACGGCTTTTCGAGTCTACAGGCAAACTGATATATTTTAAATCAGTTACATGATTGGAAATTTTGGTGACCCTCGCAAAAGTTAAAAGTATATTTGGGAAGAAATACTCGATGCTGATTCTGATATTGGCACAGTTCAGTGCAAACTTTAAAATTTCTGAAAAGCAATATCACTGCAATGTAAATGTTGCAGTAATTATTATAGAAATTTTATTGAGCTTAGACAAAAGAATTATCATTTGCCAATGGTCAAGCAATATATGCCAGATCGAGAAAGGTTCCAACGAAACAGAAATCTGTAGCCTGCACGCGGATCGTCGCGCAAGAGTTGGTTGGAGTGGACGGAAGTATTTTGCGATATTCACTAGGATCTCCATTACTAAAGTCGAATGTGAACTAGCAGAGAATTTAGAAGTATTTTTCATAAATTTAGCAACAGACCTTTTCTTTTCATCTTTAAATTTCGGTTAGCATGGTCGCAGGCGTATGCCTCTGCCGTTGCATGCTGTCCTTAGTTTCATCACAAAGATTTTTAATGTGATGTTCCCACACCGTTCTTTGCGCCCTGTGGAAGTAAACACAAGGAGTGTTTCCGAATTACATTTTACATATTCAGGGTTAATCGCTGCTGAAGAGGCGTTGCTGATTGCGTTAGGACACACCTATCAACAGTCACCATCGCTTGAAAGTGCTGATGACACTTTGTATGTTGTGTTTTTTTGATAATTCATTTTTTTGAACCCAGAAAGGCGAAGTTTTCCGTGCTGGGCATTGTTTCATTGCAACAATGTCCCATGTACTTTATTTAGCATAATAACTGGTATTTTTCTGCACAAACGTACAGGTTGTTTTAGCCGCTTAGCTCTATGGGTCAAGCTCAATAGAATTATGTATTTTATTGAAGTATACCCGTAAGTATTAAAAATAGTTAAGTATATCCTTACGTATTGAAGTCTCGTACATGTAAATGTTGACCAAGTCAGTATCAGAAGTGCGTAGCAAAGCAACGCCACATTTGCCAGGCAAGTTACAACGTTATCTGCTGCCGAATGGACAGTATGAATTTTCTGTAAAGTGTGTGGTTCGTGATGATTCACGACTTTTAAGAATTGCCCAAGAAAAATATTTGTCAGCCAAGCTTTGTTCATGTTCAACTGAAAATTAGAAATAACGTCTAGTACGTGTTTTGTCCCACGGCGTTCTGCCATCCAGATGTTTCAGTCACTGCCAGTTTAAAGTGTTTTCTTCATTCATTATACGTAGCTGGTGGGTATAAAATCCGCGCTGAGGGACACCATCACAGTGGTGACAACGAAATTTTTCAACGGATTTTCCGTGACTTTCAACCTTAAAAAGTTATCGACTGCTTTAGTTTCAACATATATTTGGATGTTAGGAACTTAAGATTACGGATTTTAACCATTATTTATTTACGTGGTTGGCTCAGACGCATCTTCCATGCTATAAAGCAGGGGTCGGGAACCTTTTTGGTTAAGGGAGCCAAGAAACCCACATAATTTTAATTGTATTTCCGTGAGAGCCATATAATATTTTTCAACATCTAATTCAACTAACGTGTGCATTTTCAAGCAAAATCAACAATTTTAAACAATGGTAAATGTCAGAATTTTCGCTTTAATAACATGCTTCTTGCTGTTAATGCGACTTCTGGCGCTGCATGGTGTTGCTGATGGCTTTATAGGAAATTAAAGGCAATACTGAAGAACAAACACCGGACAATGCACCAGAAACTGCTGCATTCGGCCATCGTTACACCGACTGTCTTGTTACAACTGAATATAACATGATGTTCAACATAGCATAATCACAAGAAATATAAGGCGTTGAAGACCACTGAGGCTGGGCCAAACACACAAGCAACCGTTTTTCCCGCTATGTGTCCCGCTCTGGCTGTGCCCAGCTGTAAAGCTCATGAATGTAAACAGCGAATAGATCGTACCCCTGTCTCACCGGTTGGCTACGTTTTTTTCGTTCATATTTTCTTTTTATGCGTTTATTCAACTTTTCTGTTTTTCAACATGTTCTGTTTATCCCCTGCGGAGAAGTCACCTGCAACCACGAGCGCGGACAAGGGAGCTTTTTGTCCACCTGCATTTCATATATAACATGATTTCAAGTGTTATTGCGCTCACGTTATTGTTGGTTTGTTTGGTTCAGAACTCTGACTTTCAATAACCTCCCCCGACCGTGAAAAATATCTCCTGTCGCCATCGGTGTCGGAAAGATGTTTTCCAAAGAGAAGGGCAAAAGGATTCTAGGAGCGGCCAAAAAGGAATTTTCTCAGGGGGTGCAATAGTGGTGAAATTTTTTGTACCAACTCGAAATTAGGCGAACAATTTCTCTTTAATAAAAATTTAATAAAAAAATATCAAGTTTCAAAATTCAGGAGGTAATGCACCCATGCCCCCTTTTCTGACGCCCATGCCTGCCGCTGGTATTGACCACAACGATAATGCGAAGAACAGTAGTTTATCTTTTTTTTGCCGGGTAAAACTGTACCTCGATATGCTGCTGCTTATTAGAAAATTGCCATGCACTTTTTGATGAACAGTTTTTCCTGCGTTTTGCAGCCCGAATAAAGCCCAACACAAGCGCTATATGTCTTTGATTTCTGCGAAAGATAGCCTGAAGGCATTTTCAGAAATAAACTACCGCGTCATTTTTGCACTTTAGGAAACCGTCGATTCATGGTACAGAATTAGCTTTTTCGTTCTCATGGTTTATTAGTGTGATATATTGGTCTTACATGCAGTGATCTTAAAAGTGGAAACACCTACGGGCCACGTACTGGTGCACCAGAGCAATAGTTACTGTAACTGGGAAGTTTTGTGTAGATGCTCAATCAAAGAGGCTGCTGAAACTTCGTTATAACTAATCTGCTGCGGAGCTTCATAAGCCACTTTTTGTAAAATCTTGCTTTCTTTGACATCAAAGCCACCTAAAAAGATTTGAGCTTTAACATTATGTCTAAGGCATAATTGATAAAGGGTTCCGTTGTATCTGGAACAAGATATATTTTGTATTCACATGTGTTAATGGTGTACTACTTCAGAAATGCGAGAAGCATTTGCATACTAACAATACACAATGCAGGGCCGCAACCAGGAACGGGCAAACCGGGCTAGGAATCCATAGCAGGAATCCATAGGCTACCAATCGAGGCTACCGCTGCACAGTGTTGCCATTTTAGTTGACTTGCTGCTAAATCTAATAGGATTTTCTCACACTGTTAGCTGTAAAATTTTCAATATTGCAGTTAGCTGATTTTCTAACAAGCACATCCAGCACCTACCTTCAATCACGTGCGATTTTTTGTTCTGTATGAATGTTGTTCTCTGTGTTATTTGTATAATGTGTTAATAGAAAGGAAGACACAGGTTAATACTGATGCTCAAGAAACAAGTAGAGCTTCCAAGTATTATTTGTATAATGTGTCGTCTATTCTTCTGTGTTTTTTGTATATTAACTGATGTCAAAGATTGATTCATTTATTGGTTTTACATCTGAAAACTTCAAAAGGACTACTGCAAAAATATAAAAAAGGCTTTTAAGCTTATAGTGAAACAGTATGTGGGGTGGTAATAATCATGCAGGAGCTTACGCTTTTCTGAATTTATCATCATGTCCTCTCTTTTAATTGATAAGCAGCGGTGGCGAACCGGGGGCGCAAGGGACTAAGTCCGCCACTTTTTTTCTGGAGAGCCTGGCGCCCCCACTTTTACATTTTGAATTTTGCTTAAATATGTTCAAGCAACACAATCAGTATTGGGTCCATTGTGAAAGCAAATCGCTTAATGAAAAATATCTTCCATAGTTTTTTTGACGTGCACTTGTGCCTCCCACTTTGAAAAAGGTTCCTCCACCACTGTTGGTAAGCTCATCATAACAAAAAAGCAAGGTCGTATCATGGTTGACCGCACATCGATGACGTCATAATCGTTGCCAAAAGTGACTCCCTCCCGAAAATTTTCGCTGGTTGCAGCCTTGATACACAGCGCAAAAGACGGTGACCATTCACATGCGAGCGACGCTGGGAGAGAACGAGAAAGTAAAATGCACTCGCAACTACCGCCAGCTTTCACCATCATGCAGAAGTGTCACATAATTAGAAAAAATGAAGATTGGTAAAAAGTACCCAGCCATTGGAAGTGAGCGGATAAAGAGGTTAGATGAAGATGTACAGTTGTGACTAAACGCGACTAGGTTGTTTCGAATCTTAGGTGTTGATGAAATAGGCAACTTGCTCCTGTCAAAAAGTCACCGCACTCGTGCATCTTTTTCAAAGTTGGCAGACATGCAACGAGGCCGGCCTGTAACACCCTTCTGCAAAATTTTTCGCTCCCTCCTGGAAAAATGTGTTGGACATAGCTTAAAACTATTGGACATAGTTTAAAAAATTTGGATCCCTCTCAGAAAACTCTCGCCCCGCCTGGTGTCCCATGCTGGTTACGGGCCTGCATCGGGGTCAAATCAAAGTAGTTTTTTTATTCTTCGCATGCAATGCTACGGATTTATTTAACGACAATTGGAGGTAAAAAGTCCGACTCCACTTTCTCGCTTCCAAATTTCTCCGACTCCGTTCTTAAAATTTACGACTCCCGACTCCTTAACATAACGTGAATGAAGTTTGGCTGTCAACATTGGCAAAAAGTGAGCTAAATTATTTCAAAAATAAGCATTTTGTTATTATCGGTAGACAATGTCGCCGTTCGGAAACCGTCTACAGCACTGACCGTATTCTCCTCACTAAAACGACTGCCGCATTTGCTCGTATAGTGGGTTTAACTTTTCGCATTATGGCTTGCCGTTTCCTACTCACTGTTGTATTCCGTACGTGAGATCTGGTTTGTATCAACTTGTCATTCGCGTCAAGGGATTTCGTGTGTCCGCGCAATGACCTCAATTACCCACTGCATTTCGGTTCTATCCATCGGCGTGGATCTGGCATTTTTGCTATCATTAAGCCACGCCGTGCGACTATATTGCTTTCAAGCTCTTTACGAACTTGCAAACTTTTTATGCAACGCGGCTCAATTTTGCATTTTAACCTTTTTTCGCTGCTTTTAACTGTAGCCTGCCTGCGCTTGGCAGTTCGTACTCAGACAGTCGCTGACTAAACTTGCGAATTTGCAACTTTTTGCTAATTTTCTATTGCCTTTTATGTGTTGTGGTGATTTGTTTGTTCAATCTTTGTTTTTTTTACTTGATTGCTGTTGCTGACTTCATTTACTCCCATTATTGCCTGAGTTTGTTACTAGCCTGTTTTTTCCTAGCTCATTCCTAGTGCTGTCACATAGCTCTGGTACTTTTTTTGTAAGACAGACTTTTCATTTTTTACACGTTTTCTGTCAGGTTGCCCAAGCATTGTCCTGTCGCGTATCGTAAATTCTGATTCGACTGACCGATTTATTTTCCTATTAACCTTAGCAGTTTTCGCTTGGAGTTTCTAATCCCCATTTCTTTATTCTCGGTAACTACGTAAACAAGTACACTGTCGCGATCCGTAGTGCAAACTACCTTTTCAAAACGTTGGGAGTCACAGCCCGTTTCCCTTCACAACGCCACAGGTTGCTTACGCTCGGGCACGTGTTATCTCCGATCGTTCCCGCACTCTTCACTTCTAACTCCATCGCTATGTCAACTGTACCACAGCAAGACCTTTTCTCTAGTACACAACCGCACCCTGTGGTTTCCAGCGTACTTACTTCGGTCTCTAGTCTTCCTG
>Ga0210059_1006634_pt1 | contig 18520 bp, 10 predicted proteins | sample Ectturendosymbi2_FD_188042 | JGI IMG/M metagenome (GOLD analysis project Ga0210059, IMG submission 188042) | Ecteinascidia turbinata endosymbiont from Florida, USA - Sample 2 (SPAdes) (version 2) | ecosystem: Host-associated > Tunicates > Ascidians > Unclassified | place: Key West, Florida... | reverse complement strand
ACTTTCTTCAACAGGAGGTTTGCTTCCGAAAGACCTCAGGTTCGAACATGGGGGCGCCAAACTTGTTTCGTGTTCCGGGCGCCATCTAACCTTTTTACACCCCTGCTGACTGCATCAAAGCGCGCAACCATATGCTTTTAGACTTTCTGCATCGTTCAAGAAACAGGTATATATTTTTTACAAGGTCTCAAAGGTAGGAATGTTGCAGTGAACCTGATGACTACTAACACTCGCTCGCCAGGGCAGGTTGTGTAGAGCCCTGCACCCAAAATTATAGGCCGCTCATAATTTGACAATTTTTGGGCAATATTTGGTGCAACAGTATTTTGCAGCATTAGATGAAAAACGCTTTTTAAACGCTACAACCGCGTTTTCGCATAATATTCCAGGATCTCAAACCAAAACCATTTGTACGTGAAAAACATACTTCGGTTAATCGCATAAACCGCATATTCAAATAGAAATGTTTTTTTTTAGTTTGAAGACTTAGACATTTACTCCACGCCGCTTTAATGTTTGTGAAAGACACGGTTCCGATATTAAGCAGCTGATGTCGCCATCGGGATGGCCAGAAAGCAAAAGGAGATCTTTCGTTGGCCGAGAAGTCGACACCGTATGGTGGCCTGCAGCTGCCAAGCCGAATGTAAAAGCTTACTATCACTTTCATCAAGAGTGTGGCTCAAGTATAGTTGAATCGTCATTAATATGCATTGTCGCATCGCAGAAGAACACGGCGGGAGTAGCCTACTATAGAAAATTAGTATCATACAGGTGTACGGCCACATTGCAGAAAACTCGTCCAATTACAGAAAGCCACAACGGTAACCCACGCTACATGGAGCTGTGCAACGAGTATGCATTCATGTTTATCTGGAATTAGGCGAGCCTCTCTGTGATGCAGCTGGCTACCTCAAATTCTATGTGCACCATGCTGTTCTCAAATTCGAGAACGGCACAGATGTTATTGTCAAAGGGACTTGGCATGCCGACTATAAAGAGTTCCCCTAGTCTGGACCCTGGATGTTTGCATGCAGGTTCAAATTCGGCCAGCAAAATTTCAAGAAACTTAACCCCGACTTCCACCTCTGCCGGTACTAAACGAGATATAATGTAGGAGCGTAAAATTAGCACTGGCGCAACGTTTGGAAGGGACACATTCCTGTTCAAAATCTTTCTATGTTGTAGAGCATGTAGGGCTCGCGCCCCCTGGGAATCTCTTGACGCCCCCCGGTTAAGAACCACTGCTCTATAAGATCTTAGTTCTGATTCTTTGCTGGGAAAGGATTTCTTTCGATAGACAGTGATCAACAGCAAACTCAGATAGTTTTCCTGGCTCCACACCAAGACGGGATCAAGCAAGATCGGATATGTAATCACGTCACCTGGCACTTGTTCCATCTTTCAGCCGCTTTCCTGTGGATGCATTCAGCCACGCTTGCCTCGCAAATCTATTCTGGCATATTCCGGACGCATTGAAACAGAGATCTCGCGATTCGTAGAAGAGGCTCGTTATTCAGGCTCTTACGAATTTTACAGCTGCGACCTTCATCGCGAGGTGTCACACCATGAACTCTTCGCAAAAATCTGCAACTTGTACTTAAGATAGCACTCTTTAAGTCAAGGGTCTCAAAGATGCGGGCCGCATGTGGGCCACGACGGCATTTTGTGCGGCCCGCGATACTTTATGGGAATTTTAAAATAATTAACATTTAAGTTATTTAGTTTACTCACCGGTGTTTGAAAGTGTACGGCCAGCGGATGAATAAGTTTCTTTTTAACGAACGTAGAGACGGCTAGAAATGATTTGCCTATAACTTACGATACCATACGCAAGATATAAAATGTAAAACGTATTTCTAGTAAGGTTCAGGTACTACCATTCTTGTGTCAGCGTTATAAATGCGGCCCTCAGGTGACTTTGTAAGTCCTCATTTGGCCCTCGGAGTAGTTTGAGTTTGAGACCCCTGCTTTAAGTCATTACCCAAGTTCATGACAATCCGTGAGCATAGGTACAAAGACAGATTTGAAAACTGACAGCTTTGTTGTGTTTTAAAGCTCCCGTTTTGTCACCACAGAGCGATAAAGCTCACGCAGATCTGCTTTTGATTTAACAATCCGCGTATCGATCTTCTTGATCCGTCTTCCGTCGCTCATGAATGCCACCCCAAGGTACTTAAATTGCTCTCCTTGCTGCACTTGTTCTTTTCACTGCTTATTTTCATTCCGGGTTGGTTGCACGCAGCAGAAAACCGATCAAGTGAATGTTGAAGACCTTGTTCAGAAGATGCAAACCGTACCAAATTGTCGGGAAAAAGCAAACAGTTGATCCTGCAACTTCCATAACACCCTCGTTGACTCGTCTACTACCGGTCCAAGTCATATAGGCTATGAAGTTACTGTCTATATCCAACGGAAATATAGAAATTATCACCGTCTATCCAATTTCTATGACACTATCATGTACAGGGGATACAAAAATGGAATAAATCACCATTTTATTGAATCTATTTGTCACGCTTCTTTCCTATATTGCACGCTTTTTCATTTGTTTAAACCAGTGCAACTTTCCAAACAAATGTTATTGTGAAACAAGAAAAATGCATTGACAAATATGGGACAACAACCGGAAGCACGTGAAGCTCATAAGAAAACTGCTAAAATGTCTTTTAATAAGATTCTGATGCTCCGGTGAAAGAATCAAACATTTGCAAGTAGAGCAGGATACATCTGCTACGAATTGCTTCCAGGATTTGTGATGAAATCTATGGCTGCTGTCGTGACCAAAATGAAAACAATCAACATTGCAGTAAAGTTCTTGTTCACCAAATACAGTGCTTTGTCGCTGATTGTTTATGTGTAGAATCTCATTTTACGGGTCATCACGCACTTCTGTGTGTAATTCCTCCAGTTAATGAACAGCGTTTCAGGTACACAAACGTTACTTACCAGAAAAAAAACTTTTGGCTATTGACGAAGTTGAAATATTCGCCTTCCGCTTGCACTAAACTCAAATTTTAGGGTTTTAGAGAAACAGAAGTAGCAAAACTATCAATACTTAAAGTTTACACTTAACATGGCCGCGTTATGAGTATCCACACAGAAAACGAACGTCTTAAATCCCAAACACAAAGATTTGAGCCAAGCATTAACACAACTGTACAATTAGTTTTGTTTCGCTGTTTTTAAGTTTGCAAGCCTATCTGCAACATTTTGCAGTGTTAACTTCTCAGCCTCCGTAGCTACTTGCTACCAGCAAAGAGTGCTTCAGGCTGTCCAAACCGGGTCTGTAAAAAATTCTTTCGGTTGCTCAGAATACTATAACACAGGGGTTCCCAACTTTTGTACTCCTACACATCTAAACTTTTTGTTCTGGCTTCACAACCCCTGCAATTTATGATAAAAAACAGATTTCAAACGTTTAGAAAAGAAGTTAAAATTTTAATATTTAAAGAAAATCAAACATATGAAAAAGAAAGGGTGACACAGAATAAAATTTCAATATACTGTCCTCTACAAAAAATAATCACTTGCGTTAAATGTGTAGAAAATAAAGGCTGACTTTCAAAAAAAGTTTGCTAATGCATTTCAGTTCAATGACTCTTTTGTTCCTGTTTCTTGCTTATGAGATTTTCAAAACGTGGAACTATGTTGCTGATAGCAACAAGCATATCTCTCTGTGCATTCAAGCGATTTCTAGATTTCGTCTTAATTGACAAGAGTGCTAAATCCTGAATCGCATAGGTATGTTGTCGCAAACAGAATGAGCACAGCTTGTGCAATTTGAGAAAATCTTGAAAACATAACCACAGACGAGCACTAATACTCTTCCAAAATTTTGCTCTCAAAGTGCATTTCAAGAGCACGATTTGAACGCACTTCTATAAGATCTTGCTTCAGCTCCCCATCATCTGACATTTATCCAAATTGGAGGAGTATGGATTTATAGTCCATTCTTCATACCATACGATCGAATCACCTCAGAACTATTTGAAAAAATGATGAAATATGGAACCCAAACTACGTTGAGACTGACTGTCTAGAAAAGTAATTATCACGTGACAAAAAACAATGCCAGTAACTAGTTATTCGAGTAAAAACTACTGTAAGCTCGTAAATAAGAACCTATTGCAGTTAATGGTTACACACAAAATTAATATCGTGACACAGGTTTAAACAAACCTCTCATTTTTGTCAATAATCCACTGCCAAACAAAAGAGCCACAGTAGACTAATGAATACATCATTTCCTGTCATTAAGTCAGACGCTTTTGCACTCCTGGTTGGGAAACACTGCTGTATCAGATACTGTCTTGAGTTACAACTAGATGTGACACGGTCAAAGATTTTTCAGGCCCGGACCGCCCATAGCCGCAACATCCAGCCCATTAACCGCCTGCGGACCAAGGACATTTCTTTTTTTTCAAACCGCCCATGGCCCGCTAAAAATTGACAGACTTATCTATTTTGTCTCTTAAGGCAAAACATCTGTCTAGAATATTGAGGCAAAATATCTGCTAAGAATATTTTGTCTTTCGTGGAACATGATTGGTTGAAGTGGCCATGTGATGTGCCAAGTACAACGTACCAATTTACATGCTTGAATTAGTGTGTAAGCCTATAAAATCCTAAACCTAAAACCCCAAACTTAAAATTCTAAACCTAAGGCTAAAACCCTCAACCAGTCTCGTCTCTTCAAGGTAGCTTTGTTGGGCTTAATCCCCCAAACAAAGCTTCAAGCCACCCCAAACTAAAATATGAAACACTAATGCATACATCAATGGAGTTTTTGTCAATTTTAGAATGTCAAGACCCTCGCACAAATGTTCCCTATTGAAGACTTTCTGGCCAAGGTTCTGCTCTTGACCTAAAACTCTCAACCTGCAAGCCTAAACTTAAAACCCTAAACCTAAATCCCTGAACCTAAAACTGTGACGTAATACTATCAACCTTATTTATAAAGCAATTGTGATTTGGTACATATAAAAACACCTATAGCAGGCCATCAAAACGTTGCATGACACGTTCCCTCCAAGCAGCCACTCAGCGCCAAAAGCGCTGACTGCCACATTCATGCAAGATTAAGTTATCACCATGCACGAAAAGTTTCTTCAAGTGTTCCTGCTACTCGCATCTGACGGAGTGCTCACATATGGGAAAAGCAAATTTGCCTGAAAATGCAGGATCGGCAAAGCAATGCCAAGTGGTTTCACTCACTTTTATTGCCACCGAGTGGTTCTTTTAATCAAAAAAATGTAAAGGTTTTCTCAAAATTAGCGGGCCGGCTCGTAGCGGCTCGGTGAAATCCAACCGCTAAAAATATCGTTAGCGGCCGGCTCGTTCAACCTCAGCGGCCTGCCCAAAAACCGGACCATTAGCGGCCCGTGCCATCTCTAGTAACAACTACAACGAAAAATAAGATTTACAACTGCAGGTTTGAATGTAGTCTTTCGTCTATCTTACAATCATGATGTATCGTATCTCACCTGTGAACTTTTCCCGTGTGGTCAACGAGAAACTTGTGAAAATTCCATTCAATGTCATTTGGTTGCATTGGATCGTAAAAGAGACGTTCTCTTCGAGCGAATCTTGGAGTTACAGGATTGCATTGTTCCTGCATTAAAAAAACGTTTAAAAATATCAAGTTTGCGTAGAAATGACGAAATACAACAATAATATCATTCTACTATTTCGAGAATGTTGACTGAGTTGCTGAAACCAAAAAGAACAACGAATTTGAGTGGAATTGGATATTGATACTACAAACCAAAATTGGATGTCATACAACCGGTGGTGTACTTACGATTGGGGGAACCCGAGGCAATGCTGAAAAGGGGGACCTCTGATGACGCCATCATACTTAGCCAACCGTGATAAGACATTTTTTGATTAAGCCTAGGAAGGGGATATGTGGGCCACCCAAGGACACGTTCCTATGAATACGACATGACTGTCTAACACAGTGTTTCTCAAAGTTATTTATTCCATCGCCCCCTTTTCACCCTCGACACGTCGTTTTCGCCCCCCAAAATCTGATAAAGCAAACACAAGACAGTAAATTTAAACAATTTTATTAAATAAAGTATTAAATAGCTTAACCAAGCCATTAAGAAGCTGAACTAAGGAATGTATTACCACGCTAATATTACGTTCAGAATTCTTGTGAAAATAATCCAGGGCTACGGAGCCGGACCACCGGAGCTGGGCATTTTTCCTGGGACCGGAGCTCAAATTAAAAATCAGAAGGAACAGGAACTCAGTTTAAAATTTAGGACCGGAGCCAGATCTATTGCCATTTGAGCGGTAGCTCCGGTTCCGGACCCCTTCCTAGATACTAACGGTTTTGCCAAATAGACTTATTTGTGCTCTTTATAGCACACTAAACGCGACTGCTACGAGTTACGACAACAATGGATCTGCAGGTCTTTGATGTTACTTTGATTTTATTATCGCTAAGGCTGTGACATCGTAGCTGCAGGCGTGATGTTACTTGTTGAAAAATGGTTCTCAAACACTGTTCTAAGAGCCGCATGCAACTCCCAAGCATCCTTTGTGCGACTTTTAGCAATCTTTCTGTAACAGATTATATTTGAATAAGAGCTGACGATGCCTACTTCGTAGGCGAAATATATACCTGTATGAGCTTAGTGCCTGATTCCTTGCTGGGATAGGATTCCTATCTATAGGCAGTGTCTTTCAGTAACACATCTAATACTTTGTGCAAAAGACTTCGTTGGTGCAAATAAAACAAAACGTGTGGCTTGACTCGTGGTAAAATTTTTGTGTGGCTCTCTAACAAAATCGTAGGTCTGAATTCGGCCACCTTCAGCAAATTGGTTGAAAATCACTGTTGTAGAAGTAAGAAAAACGTTTAACCATAACATCTTCCTTTCTAGTCAGAATGATCAAACCGGGTCTGTAGTAGTGTAGCGATCTAAGAAGAACTGAGCTATAATGAGTAGTTACATAATAAAATATCCATAACTTTTGCAGCTGTGCGGTCATGCTGTTAGCAGAGAGTATGATTAATATATGATACCATTGCGGGTTTAAGCGTGGAATGCAAGGCACGCCATTGTAAAGTAGGATTATTTATTGGAAACCATTATGCTTACTAGCAAGGTTTACTAGATTATTGGCAAAGGTCATTAGGAAACATTACGTTGACAAACATTAGCATAACATGAAAGTTATAAATAATGGTAGCGAACTAGCATTGCCTTGCATAGCAGTACATTATCAGGAGTGTATAAAAATCAATGTAAACACATGTGGACTTTACTTGAAGTTTTCATTTGCGGAAAAACCGTGTTTTCAGCACGGTAAGCAATCTTGTTTTCTCCTAAGCGTTGCATGTTAAATTGTGCTTTAATCTGCGATTCATCACTGCATATCATGAGCGCAAAAGATAATAAATCAGGAGTTTTAAGCTATTTTTGAAAAGTCAAATGTGAATTTCTTGCTAAAAGTCATACTATTTCTTTGAACAAAGGACTTTTAAACACATCTTCGCATTTGTGTTGATGCAAATGTGTGCATGTTTGAAAGAACACATGAGAGTCGACTGTTTTGTGTTCTTTACATGTGTGCTCGGGAAGCGCTGTTAACCGGAATCGTCACGACTTCAACAGGCAAAGCATGCAACGAGTGCAAAACACTTGGTCAAATGGGACTTTTATGCTCGGACACAAATGTAGTTTTCCAAACAGCCATTTTCTTGATTCTGGTCGTAAAAAATAACATAAGGTCCTCAGGCATTGACAGCAAAACCAGTGACAGCCCTTACCAGAATTTGTTTATATTACCGTTACCTTGAGTTACGTTTCTGCTACTAACTATCCTCGCAATCGTCTAAACCTGTGATTGTTGTTTTTGCGTTGATTTTCTCATGATAAGAGGTTGCTTGTGAAAAAATATCAGATTAAATTACTCAAAAAGTTTTGGTATATTCTCTTAGTTTTGTGTACTTGATTTAATTCATTTTCCATACAACTTGAGGCACTTTAAGACAAAGGAAAATATTAATGTGTGAAAATGAACAGAAGCCGGAGCTGGAGCCGGAGCCATAAAAAAGAGAGCGCCAGAGACGGACCTACACTTATGAAAACCAAGAGCTCCGGAGCTGGAGACACGCTCATGAAAAGAAGAGCTCCGGAGCCCGGAGCTGTGTCATTTTTACGACTCCGCAGCCCTGAAATAATCGACGCTGTAGCCGGGCGCATAAACAATCCAGATTAAAAATTCAACGGATAAATTGCTTGCGCAACAACCTCCAATGATTATCATAGTAAATTATAATTTGCAAGAAACTAACTAGCCATATTAGTAGGCTACTGAAGTACACTCAAAGATCGATTAGTGGTTGAGCATTTTCGCCCCCATTGTGTTGTTTCGCCTCCTATCGCCCCTTTGTTTTTTTCGCCCCCTTGCCCATCAAAATCGCCCCCAACGGGGCGATTCCGCCCACTTTGAGAAACACTGGCCAAACACAAAATGCACAAGGGTATTAATTATGCACAACTTCAAAAATAGTGAGAGTTGGAAAGACAAAACTAACAACACATAAAAGTTATAGCAAGTTGGCATAGCCCCCCTTCTTTAGTTTTGCACTCCATTTTTCGGCATTTACCATCAATAAACTAGAAAGTTTATAGCTCACTTTCCCCCTCAAAAATGCTTGGTTTTCTGAATTTGTTCATAGCCATGTCTTTACGGGACTCTATGGAACCACAGGCACAATCAAGCTGATTCATAAACTGGATTTGTTTTCAGTTTCATCCTTTTAACTACACTCAAGAACATGGAATACATACAAAAGCATCCAGGCTGAAACTTGTTTTGAAAAGCTTTGAGGCTGGATGAGTCAAAGCTGCCTCTTGCATTAACATTAGTTGTTTGAAAAATGTGCAAAAGTAGCAAGTAATCATCATATATGTTTTTGCAAACATTGTTACACTATATTATGAGAAGCTTCATTCTCGACAGTGAAAAGAAATATCATTTGGCATAAATTTTTATTTGATAGGGTCTTTTTAACCCACAGTTGTATTAAGGTTTTGAACTTGGTTTGAAGCTTTATAATGAAAATCACGGCCAATGAAAATGAAACAAACGACATATTGCAAACGTTTCGATAATTCTGGTTTGAAGCTTTTCCTTATTTACACATGAGAGAGGCTGGTTGGGGCCCCTTTGAAAGCAGAACACTTAGACATTGCAGGTAATATTGTGGGCCCCGTTAAAATCAGAGTACTTACAAATTACAGTTGCTACTGGGGGCCCCTTTGAAAGCAGAGTACTTAAACAGTGCAGCTGCTGTCGGGGGGCCTACAAAAGCAGGGTACTTACGTGTTGCAGTGGCTGTTGTGCACCCATTTGAAAGCAGAGTGCTTACTTATGATCTGCTTCGGAGTATATTATGAGTGAATAATATGCTTTTCACCAAAACTGAGGAAAATGTACGCACGAAACACCTCAAGGGGGGCCCCTGAAAAGCGGGGTCCGAGGCATATGCCTCGCTCGCCTCCCCTTTTGTGTGATGATCGCTGTAACAGTTAGGAAGATTTTTAAAATGAGCATGCACGAAGCTGAATATTACTGACTTTAGTGGTGGTGAGCCTGGGCTCACGTGCAAAGTCGCTTAACGCCAAACAGTAGAATGTTGATAGCAGTCGAAAAACGGATGCTTCCTAAAACGTAAGCCAGTAGATTAATGTGATTCTGTGTCGAAAATGCCATTTATTTCTTATCAGTGAGTTCAACTGAAAAGATTTTGTCACGAGAAATTAAATTAATTAATTCTTGGTTGTGCCCGATGCTGTCGACGCTCTAGCGTACGTGCTGCGCGTGGTTTGATTATTATGATAAAATGCTAATCTCTTCAAGTGTTCGAATGGCTTGTGGTAGGCGACAACCACCACCGCTGGTGAACCATAACAGTTTTGGGCTGGTTGCGAGCCTGGTGAACACCCTACCAAAATGGCACCGTACGCCATTGGGTTTAGAACCACTCGAATGCCTTGTGCTTTTTTATTCACAACACAAAAGTACTGAAGTCCTGATATGAAAGTCATTACTACACTCTTCCTATAGTTTACCAATACTGTGATAGATTGCTCTCATTAGAACCAGGCCCGTAACCAGCTTGGGACACCAGGGGGGAGAAGAGCTTTCTGAGAGTGGCCCAAATTTTTTAAACTATGTCCAATACTTTCAAACTATGTCCAACATATTTTTCCAGGGAGGCAAAAAAATTCGCGGGACGAAACCCCCCTAGTAACGAACCCCCTAGTTACGGGCTTGATTAGAACCCTATCGCACTTTCGCATCATTCACGAGAGCGCAAAGGGCATTGGCCATTAACTGTTTCATTTCAATGTCAGACTTGTTTTATCCCATTGCATTTCAAGGGTAAAGCGCGCGGGTACTCGGGTAGGTGTGCGTAAAACGGGTGCGTGATTTGAGCTAATCAGTTTTGGCTGCAGCAGGAGTGTCTTGTAATGGCAAATAAAACCAAGGCCGGATTTCTAGTGCTGGCCGACCATAGGTCACATAAATTTGCCGCCCCTATTTTTTCCCAGAGGAAAATTTTGTCCGTGTCGTGTGAGTGCCGAAGACATGATCATTCTATATTTTAAAAATTACACTGAAATGTATCGATTTTATTTCAAGTGGAGATTGATATTCTGGCTTAACTCGTAGTCGTAGCAAGGTGAGGCTACTGTCGTCAATATACTTTCACTCGTTCGGATTTCACACTTTTTTGATAACTATTGAGGTGTGTACTTGTGAACGGTTATTGTGCTTGCAAGATATCTAAGCCGGAGAAGCGGAGTCGACACAAAAGAACAGTCAAAATCTTACAATACCTTAATGAAAAAATCCACAATTAAGGGAACGTTCACATACGATGTCATCAGAATTTAGATTTTACTTCTCCGTCCGTCATCGTTTCCCAGTGTTACACAGTTGATTTTATTTTTAAAAAACTTTCTAAAATATTTTTGCTGTTTCTGGAAATTCTGCCGCCCTAGGCTATAGCCTCGAAAGCCTATTAGGAAAATCGAGCCTGGAACAACATGAAATTTGCAGCAAGAAAAGGAAGAAAAATGCAGCAAGTACCGGTAACTTTTTTTCGTAAATCGCACCGAGAGATGGATTTGCCGAACTAGGGTAAAAACAGTTAAAAAGTGCGATTGTTTGTTTTTGTCCTGCAATATCGAATGAATGAGCTTCATGCACGTATTTATTAGCACCAACAGGTTTGTAATTTAGGGTGTGACCTACATTTCGAATGTAACCGCGCTCTACATTTCAGCATATTAACACGAAGTACAACGTTTAAAGAAAATATTCGAAATTCAAGAACTGCATTCTATGTTAAATATAGTATCTCAGAAGTGTCGTTTACCTTACCTTCATGAAAACAAAAAGCGGATGAGCGTTTTCACCATTGACTTCCACCTTTTCGAAAATTGGAAAGTTTGGTACGAATCCGTTTCCAGGTCTTACATATTTGATGATGTTGAGGATTTCATTGTTTCGTCCTGGTTCCTACAAACAAAACACTTTCAAAATAGGTTTAAACTTTAAAAGCAGTTAATTCTCTTCCATAGCGTTAAAGCATTTATAACAAGTTTTTGCGGGCGTTCTCCTTTTGGCGATTGTATTTTATTTGGGGTGATAAAAGAATCCAGCTACGTTCCTCAACCATGAACATTTCAATCTTGCAAAGGGTTTATATGTGGCAAAGCTTCCCAACATGTATGAATTCCCGACGCACCAATCCTATGCACAAAATTCAAACGACGTACTGCATAAAAAATAGCCATGGTTTGTAATTTAATTTTGCGCGTTGCGTACACTGTACGTAGATCACCGGGTGAACTTATACGGTATTTGACTTTCGTCCCGCTCGTCCTGCAAGTCTCATTTTCTTGAAAAATAAAACACCAAATATATTTGGTTAAGATTGTCGTACCGGTAGTAAAGGTGAATTGGTGTGAGTTTGCGACGCCCTTGTAATTTCAAAACGATGCACCATTCGGGAACGTCTGATTTATTAGGCAAACAGGCTTACACTTATAACCCTTTACGAGGATATCCCTGCCTTATACGCACAAGATAACCCTTGTGCACGTATAGGGAACAAATCTTCAGCATTTTTGCATTGCTTCGTGAAGTTTCGAAACCTAATCTAACGATTCTGTTTGAATAAGGACTGAAAATGCTTTGGAAAATGCGAAACAAGTTTCCCTGTGAAATAAACTGCGATCGGTTTACTTGCGTTGTGCCATCTTTTTGGCGTACAACAATGGATAAATAGATAGTGCAAGTTTTAATCATCGCAGAAGCATGAAAGAAAACATAAGTATGCGGACAGATTCCTCACAAGCTTGCCGTCAGGCTAAAGCTTGTTTTGTTGTCTAATCTATCGAGGAAAGAGATAGGCTTGACTGGTTCAGAGAAAGCCGTTACGGTAGAGTACTCGACGATTGTTAGCACTAGCAGTGGAACCGGGTGTTTGTATGAGGATACTAATTTTCACTCTGTCCTGATCGTTCGGTCTGCATCTTGATTAAAACTGAAAAGTTTCCATTTTCGGAAATGTTGCAAAGAAAACTTTTATTTTTTATGAGTTTATGACCTATTATTGTTTGTCAATTATTTTGCTTCTCAGAGTAAAGGAATAAAGTTTGGCAAGTACTTTTTGATGTGTGTCTGTGAATTAAAACTTTTTGGTTAGATGTCAGATACCCACAACATGGTACACTACTATAATAAGTAAAACCAGTGAAAAATATTGGACTTAATCTTAGACTTCAATTATTTTTCTTTTTCTAACTGTAACATAAACCCTAACCCGACACACTTACCTAAATACCAAACCCTAAGCCCTAATCATCGGTTTTCTCAGCGTAGGCTATTTTACATGTAGAATGTCATATGGCGTGATGTCAGAAATTTCGCTTGACACTGGTGATTCTGCCTCCAACGCTGTTGTAAAATGTTATGTTTTTATTAACCAGCGTTGTGCAGAATGCGTGTGTTTGTATGCTATGGACTTCGTGTCTGCGGGCAAAAATACATTATTGTTATATGTGACCGTTTGCGAAAAAGTTGTACCACGGTTGAATAAGCACGATGACGTCATCGAACAAAACTTCATGAAAATTGCCCTCCCCAAAATGACGAGCTGGTTGTGCCCCTGAGAATGAGTATTCAGTCATGTTATGAGCTTCTGGGAGTATCGACTAGATCAATGTTCTTCAACCTTTTTCCTTACGGTGCACCCTTAAAGATGTTTTGACGAACTCATGCACCCTAAACACTTAAACTCATTCACCCTATTTACTGACACTTCCCCCGTGTCCCCATCTAATAGCGTCCATGTCTGTAAGTACCCAGGCCTAAATAAGCAAGTACGTTAATTCAGTAACTCAGCTACATAATTCAATTGATAATGGCTCATAGTCTATTGCTCATGACTCACAAATAATCATCTAGATCAGGGGTCGGGAACCTTTTTACCTAAAGGAGCCATGAAACCTACATATTTTTAATTGTATTTCCGTGAGAGCCATTTTATATTTTTCAACAAATAATGCAACTAACTGACTAAGTAACGTGTGTATTTTTAAGGAAAATTACCGATTTAAACAATGGTAAATGTCTGAATTTTCTCTTTCGTAACAGGCTTCTTACTGTCAATGCGACTTCTGGTGCTGCATGGTGTTACTGATGACTTTGCAGGAAAATTACAGAAACAGTTTCATCCGTAACAATCGTGTTAAGAAAATACCAAGCGAGCCAGCTGCCGTCATCAAAAGAGCCACATCTGGCTCGCGAGCCATATGTTCCCGACCCCTGATCTAGATACAACAATTAGCTTGATGTGGTGTGATGCTTATGCACCACACTTTAGAACCTGCAGTCTCGGTTAAATCCTGAAAATCATTGGTTGGTTAACGGTTCATTTTTGCTAACAGAAAGTCTTTGTAAAAATTATCTCTTTTTAGTGTGACAAGTTTGTGATGCACATTTGTGAACCCTTTCTTAGTGGTGCACGCTACGCATATTTTTGTGCACCCTAGGGTGCACCGTACACACCGGTTGAAGAGCGCTGGACTAGATAACGATAGGGTTTTTTCGATCCCCCAACTGCAAGCTTGCGAATGCTTTCAAGTGTTTACAAACAGCGTTTGTTTCTTGTTGCTTCGCACCCGGTTTTTGCAGTAAACAATATAATACAATACGCAAAAATTCAAAAACATTTCTTCTAACTTTTCAAATAATGCCAATATCATGAAAAAATTCTCTTTCACCTGAAGACCAAATTGATTGCACGGAAATCCAAGAACTAGGAAACCTTCTGTTTGCAGTGCGTTTAGCTGTGGATACTGCCAAGTTGCGCCTCAGAAAGAGGCAAGGTTGATAATCAACAGAACTTTGCCTGAATGAAAATAAAACCAAAAGTTATGACAGCAAAGAGAAGCTTCAAAGTTTGTATTTTAATAAAGAGGCTGTTAAAAGCTCTAGTTTTGCTGTAGACTTTCAAGAACTCAGGCGACTGGGCTTTCCTTTCTTCTTATTGCAGTGATTCAAGCTTGCACATATCTGTATTTAGGTAACTAGTCCAGTGATTCTTAAGCTTTTCTCTAGGCAACCACGCCCCCTGAAGTCAAACCCCCTGACACTAGCAAGTTGTATGCGCAAATGTATTCATTGGTTAAGTTATTGATCAAATGTCCCTGTTGCAGAGCGCATAAGGGCTCGCGCCCCCGTTGAAATCTATCGACGCCCCCCTGTGGAGGTGCGCCCCCCCAGTTAAGAACCACTGAACTAGTCTCTACAAAGGTGACACAAACGAATCAATCGAGCAAACAATTTATAGGAAATCAATTTCACGTAACACTACGCATGCTCGGTCCCGAAACCTACAAGCAATCCTTAGGGGTGAAATGCTTAAAGGCTAAAGCAAGAGCAGAGAAAGCAAACAAACTGAAGACTAAATTTGATAAATCAGAACACAAGCTGCGGCAAGTACAAACTGAAAATTAGGTCGTTCCCAAACAGTTGCTTTCACTGAAACTTCGGAACTACCTAACGCCAATTATCGAGCATCGCAAGAGATCCACTTTGGCGGAAACACGTTGTCTCAAACAGAGCGCTGGTAAAATACGTAACCAACATAAGTAGGACTGCGCTGGTATAGTTGACAGTCATATAGGCAGAATTGACTGAGGATGTGTAGTAGGCCCGTAATCAGTTTGGGACACCAAGGGGTGAAGAGTTTTCTGAGGGGGGCGATTAGAAATACAATAGTTTTAAACTATGTCCAACATATTTTTTCAGGGGGGAGTTTTCCAAGGGAAGTGAAGCCCCCACTGTTTCCCCCTTAGTTACGGTCCTGATGCGTAGTGTTACGTGAAATCGATTTCCTCAAAAAATATATGCTCGATTGATTCGCTTGTGTCACCTTGGAGGAGACTAGTTACCTAATAAAAAGGCAAAATGCTTTGTTGTACGCGCAGGTACAACATCATAGTTCACAAAAACGTATCAAAATATTTCAGACAGACCTTTTAAATTATTTTCTGATTGAAAAGTACCCAAAAAGCAGGAACGCCGGAACAGTGGTGGCGCAGTGATAGAGTTAAGGGCAATAGAAACTTATAAAAACAAAAAGAGCGTTACCAATAATTATTGTTTCTGTTCAGAAACAGTTGACCTCAAAAACAATAACAAAATTACAGAAAACCATTCTGAATTTTCTGGGTGCGCAAATAGCTGCAACAAATTTGCTTCAAGTCGATCTTGGTAAAACATGAAATTACCTATGACAATGTCATGAAGAGACGCATCCACTCCAGTTGCCCCCCCTTTTTAAAGGGCAAAGGGGGCAATATCCCCGCTCTCCGGTGCGGTCTGGGAGAATTCGACATGGCATTTCGGTGATGGAGGTCGCAAATGTTTTATACGCAAAAAATGTACTTTTGAAATAGTTCAAAGATTAGACTGCAAAAAATGTTTGCTTACCCTAAACCTAAGCCCTCAGCAAAAGTCTAAACCCTAAACATAAACCCTAAACCTAAGTCCTCAACCTAAGCCAACTAAGTCCAACTAACAAAAATCAATCTTATTGATTGATTTTTCGCCGAAACGTCCATCGCCGAACGGGCATCGCTGACCTGTCCCATTCCGCACCGGCGTTCTTGCCCAAAAGTATAGTAAACGTCGATGCTTAGATGCAACTTACAACAACAAACAAGTGATGTTATTTGTAATTCTTCCTTTCGCTTCCTAAATTGTTTTATAGTTGGGTAACTGTGATAGTTATTCATTGACTGTACTGTTCAAAAATTGCATCGACATATGTCATGCGCTCCAAATACCAAGAGTGTACTACATCTCCTTGTACTATCATGGCTGTTGCATGACTTTCCGCTTCCTAACCTGCATTGCCACTCACTTCTCTTACTTATGTGCGTAAGTCACTTCTCTGTATTTCCTAACTTTCATGCGTTGTTTGCCTTCAATCCATGGGGTCGGAAGGGAGGAAGTGAGGATCATAGCTCACACTGGGTTTTGAATATGATATTTTCCTTTAAAATTTTTGTAGAAAAACGTTTTTCTGTTAGTTTCGAGTTGGTAAAATGAAATTTCGCCAATGTTTCCCCCCTAGCAAAAATCTTTCCGGCACTGATGCTTCCATCTTTTTCTATGTTATGTTTGTAATTTGTACACGTTGTATTTACTATCTTTATATTGCATGTGGCTTTTTATGTTTATTGTTCGATTCATTTTTAATTGGAATGTGTGAAAAATCACATTCTCTGACTTTTATTTGTCCTGGTTATGTTAATCATTGACAAAATTTTTGGTTTTTCCACTTAACTCTCCATTGTACGGTTGAGTGGTTGCATGATTATTTTCCATTATATTTGTTGGCCCGAAAATGTGATCTTGAAAACAGACTGCATTAAGACTTCTGCCACTTTTACCCTCATATGGAAATTTAAGAAACACCTCCTACATAATAAAGATATGTAATTATATATTAGCTACATTTCACTTGTCAAGAAATAAACTCTGCGAGTTTCGGTAATTTGGATAATATAATATTGTTTGTATTATTGTATCGTTACCTTTTGTTTCTCGTTCTTTCCTGTGCACGTCCCATTTTTTCCGCATGAAATTATAATCCATAGTTTTGTTTTTTTGTTCCTCATCAATCATTCTTTATTTTTTTTACCTTTTTTTATACTTTGTTTAAAAACGTTTTTTTGACCACAACAAATTTCCTCATCTAAATTTGATCCACTCCTTTGTGTACATGGGCATGTCGTGTCATCTGTAACTTTACTTCACCGTGTTCTGTGTTTGTTTGTTTTTCTAACTGTCCGGTCAACTTCTTTTCCCAATCTGCTTCGTCTGACAAAGAAGGAAAAAGCTTTAAATAGCGAAGCTATATGATCACATATAAAAGACCTACCACAGTTGGCCAACGTCTAACAAACTACAGATCACTGGCGCACAGAGAAGCTTCGAACCAACGGCAAAGAGGTTACTCGGGACCATGCGGACACTGTGCGTTGTGTGGCAAATTTGGCAAACACGATGCAAACATGGTACCTAAAGTCACTGCCCTGCACTCAAAGGGTAAATTGTTTCCTTTAAGGCAGATGCTAACCTGCGCCAATTTCGGAATTTATGTTGCAACTTGTAAATTGTGCGGAGAACAGTATGTTGGCCAAACCTCAAATAAATTTTCGAAACATTGGAATTCCCACCGCTCTTCGTGGAACGCTGTCAATTTGTTTGATGACCAAGAGCAGGTGCCTTTACTACAACATGTGGTGCACGAAAATAAGATTGAAAAAAAGCCTAAAATCAGTGAATGTTTTATAGTCACGTTCGTAGAACAACCCAGCTACGATTATCTTGATATTTGTGAAGATAAGTGGCTCAACAAAATCGGCGCTAGCATTAACAAGCACAGAATTATTTTGCCTCGCAAATGATAGACTTGCCCTTGTTTAGACGTTGCTCTTGTCATCACTTTTGTTTTGGCGCACCATTTTTTCTTCTCTCATTTATTGCTCTTTCCACCCGCTTTGTGTTTTAACTCATTGTTACTGGTTGGTCTTGTCTTGTCACACCTAGTGTCTTTTACTACTTGCTTGTGCTTACACTAACTGCTTATTTATGGTACTGTCAACGCTAGCTCAGTATGTTTTTCACGCAACCATTGTCTTTGTTTCGTAATAATCACTGCTTTGCGTACTTCCACCCGTTTTTACCTTTAACTTACTTGGACTGAAGATGCCGTATGGAGAAATCGATTTCCATTAAATAACATCAATGCGTGCTGATTTTTGTTACTTGTGCACAGCCAGTACTTAAATTTGCCATTGTATTTTCATCAGTGCCGTGGCAAGGCAGCCCCGTACCCCCCGGTCGGGAGGGCCCCGACCGTTCGTAGGGGCCCCACGGTGTACATTGTATTAGTAAGTTAGAGCCG
>Ga0210059_1006633_pt1 | contig 18520 bp, 15 predicted proteins | sample Ectturendosymbi2_FD_188042 | JGI IMG/M metagenome (GOLD analysis project Ga0210059, IMG submission 188042) | Ecteinascidia turbinata endosymbiont from Florida, USA - Sample 2 (SPAdes) (version 2) | ecosystem: Host-associated > Tunicates > Ascidians > Unclassified | place: Key West, Florida... | reverse complement strand
ACTACAAATACACGCAAATATACACATACGAGCATTTAATTACGAACATGGAATGACAGACAGTCGTATTATATTACATATACTATAGTAATTCAGGCTAAGAAGATAGATGTTGACTTTCGGGGTAATTCTTTGCCTACAAACAAGAGGATATGTGGTTAACGGTATTTTATGATAGGAAACTGCATGAGCGAGTTCATGGGGATCATCAAAGGCTCATATGAGGCGAAAGCCGCAAGCTTACCTGGAAGCGCTACCCTTCACAGCATGATGACACCGCACGGCCCGGATTCGAAGTGTTTTGAAATGGCGTCAAAAGCGAAATTGGAACCGGAGTTTATTGGATCGGGATCCCAGGTTAAGAAGTTTGACGGTTAAACGTATTTTGCATCCTTTGTTGGAATGTCAAGGAACGCTTTTCACGACGCGATTCTGATGCAAATCGGACCGTTGACTCTCGGAGTGCGGCGGAGCGAAAACTCATGATGGAACCATTTCCAACAGCTCTTTGCAACTGTTTTCACGATAGTTGGTGCAAGTCTCGTCGTTACGAAGCGTTTGCAAATTTCCAGGCCTTCATGTTCGAGTCCTCGTTCAGCATGGCTTTGACCAAGTGGGGTAACGAGACGTGTGAGTGCGTCGACGACGAGTATTACAAGTGCTGGGCAGGCCTCAAATCGAACTTCAACCCGAAGCGGCGCTAATTAACAGGTCGGTATGAGACTTCAGTGCACATCGCCTGACACCAATAAAGCTTTGGTCAGACAATTTTCCCAAATCATGACTTGTTGCTAACGTATGGGTTGACAATTTAAAAGCTCTAGGTTTTCCGTAGGTTTTAGTAGAGGAATCATCCGACTGGGCTCTGCTTTCATCTTTTTGCGATGATTCAAACTTGCACATATGTGTATTCAAGTAACTTCACTCCACAAGTGAAAGAAGCAAGGAATCTATCGCAAATTTTAATAGGATGAGTTCAGTATGACATCACTTCCGCGGTATAAGCAGTAGTAAAGCACTGCGAAAGTAATCGTGGAACAAAGCAGGAACGTCGAACCAAGCGTTTATTTCGCTGAACGTGTTTGAGATTAAGATAATTTGAAGTTATTTTTGGTAGTCTTTGCTTGTTTTGCCAATTTGATAGAAACCTTCATTTGCCTTGACTGTGTAAAGCTGCATTCTATCAAGTCTCGCCTGTCATTACAGGTCGTGCGTAGAGGAATTCTTTTCATCTGGCTCTTTGCCACCTGTTCGCAGAAAGCAAGGAGGGTGTTTTAACATTGGTTTTTGTTGTATCATGTTTCTCAGAACAACATCGGGTTACACATGATAGAGGAACGGCGATTAAAAGAGACCTTTGTCATTTATTTCCACTGTGACATTTTTGTCGAAGTCATGGAGCTCGAAGAACGTTTCCAACTTCTTCCAATCCATGGGAAATTGTACAAAGCAAGCAGTATCTGATATAAACCGTTGTGATTGGTGATGTTTGCTTTATTGATTCACTTACAAAGCACACTTGTAACACAATCGCGCTATCAGTCAATCATGTTTATTACGTATGCGGTAAACAAGACTGCGAACCACTGGGAAGTCAGGCGAAATTTGACCACCAGCAGCTCATGCAGCATTCTCGAACAGCGGCTGAAATGCAGCGAGATGATGGTAAGAAGTCAAATCAACACCACTTGAGAATTGTCCACACCTGCACTTCCCGGTTACACAACAGTAGATAATCGTGTTTTAACTGAATCGCATCTTTTTTTGCCACATGTGTTGTGACACCACAAAAAACACAGTACCACCAGTTGTCGCTAGTCTTTAGCCTTCCGCACACAAGAGTGTGTGTACTGTAGACTTGCCAAATTGGTACGTGATCACGCATCGCTTGGTGCTTGATTGTTATTGCTTGCCTATTTCCGCGCTCCTTGCCCATTTGTGTTTACATTTGTACTTCGCCATTCGAAATGAGCTCGTGGTAATTTCTTCGCGGACGTACTGCTGGGCATTTACTTCAATCTTGATTGAGCTTTTCCCTCTTTGGCAAATGTACTAACGTCACACGAGTTTTTGAATTATGCCTTTACTGTTGTCGGGGCTCATTCGAGGCATGCACCTTATTGCTCATATAAAACAATTTGACAAGTTCAAATCAACAGGAAAGTTTCGCGCGTCGACTAAAAGTTATGTGGCTTCGTTTCGTGGAAGTTTTTTCGTCAGTCACTCACTGAGCAAGCGAAGACAAGAACAAGAGCAGCCGCCGCGTGAGCAAGGAAAGTCCTTCGCTCAAAACAATCAATTTGATGGACAAGGCTGGTCGCGGGGCAAATGCCCTTAAAAAGGAGAGGCACTAACAGCTCTGTTGTACCCAGAAAAAATTTGCCAGGCGTCAAAATGATTATTCGAAAGATTTACATGAATTGAAATGGTCTTTAGTATGCAGTCGGTAACAAACGGAAGACAGTTGTAAATAGTACCTTCTCACCAGATGAGTCCTGAGCATGACGCTATGCCGGGGTTTCTCAACCGGGGCCACAGGGCGTTTCTTGCGGGTCCACGAGCAGACCTCTGCTCAAGGCCTTGTTTCTTTTAGATGCTGGTTGCTGCAAAAGAGCAGGGGCCGTGGGTGTTGTGTCTCTGAAAGGGGGCCACGAACTACAAAAAGGTTGAGAAACACTGCGCTAAACTAACTGGTGGCAGGGCTGCATTTCGTTAGTTCTACAGTTTTTGGGAAACCAGTATTACCTTTAGCCATCATTATTCTTGGGTCCACTCTGTCGCAGAGTGGTGACTTCTGACAGGGATCCAGCTTTGGATCATCCACTTGTAATGCAAGGCAATCAATCCAAGTATGCGAAGCCGATAGGCAAGGGGAATTTTCGACTCTTAAGTACAGTACTTTCAAAAAAAGTTCATATTGCAAATGTAGTTTTCTAATGTGACTCCGTATAAGCAGCAAAAATATACGAAAAGCTTTTTATTCAACTGTTCGCAATTTTCACCACCAAATTATTGCTTACAAACCCGTGTATTTGATGAATTATGATCCACTTAAACTAATACCGGGCTGCTCATAAACCAGCCTCTTCACACAAACGCATTATCAAATGGTTATGCTTCTGGCGTATCCTGTGCACAAAAATATTGACCAACGGGAATTTCGTGGCCGACAAGTTCACGAAAGGGTCAAACGACGGCTTCTGCTGAGCTGCCGCCAGAGCTCTTGATCTGCCAATATTTGCGAAGGGAATAAACTTGGGTTCTTCGACCACAGCTGCTGAAACAAGCCGCAAATGCATTGCAACACCAATTAATGCACAACAGGACAACAAATGTCACCTTTACATCTAAACACTATACCTGAGTTGTCTCGTTCCTCAGAAAATCGTAGAACTTTCTCTAAAATGTTCAGAAATGTTCCGATTGTGACCATTCGTTCTTCGTGTCCTGAACAGAAACCACATCAGGAGTAGTGGCGGACAGAAGCTTGGCTGACGACGACCTTTTGGGCAGCAGGGACACCGCCTCTCAAAGCACAAAATGGCAAGGTATGCTAGAAATTTGGGGGTCTGGCTACGCCTATGATGGCTCCAACCTTTTTCTTTGCGAACACCTAAATTAATTGAATTTGCAAATTTTCAAGTTGCGGAAATACCGTTGTCGTCCAGTCATTGACGAAAGCCATGTCTCGCATTTGCATGCGCAGCCCTACGGGAATTATTTGCTAAATGTATTTGAGGAAGGATTGCCAAGTGTTAAATCCCAGCCGCGCGGTAGAAGATGTGAAGAGTTTCGGTTAGTCTGCTGAAATGCGCAGTCTTCCGAATGACACAGTAATCCAGGGGCGCAACCAGCTCTTCATTTCGGGGGGGAATTTTCATGAAATTTCATTCGATGATGTCATCGTGTTTATTCAACCGTGGTACAACTTTTTCGCAAACGGTCACATAAAATGATAATGTATTTTGCCCGCAGGCACGAAGTCCATAGTACAAAGACACATTCTGCACAACGCTGGTTAATAAAAACAGAACGTTTTACAACGGCTTTGGAGGCTGAGTCACCGGTGTCAAGAGATATTTCTGATTTCACGCCATATGCGCATGCACAGAGCAGCATTCAACATATCAAATACGCTGAGAAAATGATGATTAGGGCTTAGGATTTGGTGTTTAGCTAACTGCGTCGGGTTAGGGTTTATGTTGCAGTTAGAAAAAGAAAAATAATTTAAGTCCAAGATTAAGTCCAATATTTTTCACTGGTTTTACTTATTCCCGTACTTGTTGTGGGAAAAACATGTTGGACATAGTTTAAAACTATTTGACATTGTTTCAAAAATTTGGGCCCCTCTGAGAAAACTCTTCGCTCCCCCTGGTGTCCCAAGCTGGTTACGGGCCTGAAGACCACACGATGCCCTTATTTCGATTTGGACATGATTCGAATAACTTCATCGCTTTCACTTTATCAGAACTTTTTTGCAACCAGTTTGCGAGAAAATCAAAGGCATGCTCGCACACGTGGTAACTTTGTGAAAAGCCATTGCCTGGCACACGCTAAAATCAATAGCATGTCAGATATCGTTCTTTACTTCCACTGAAATAATTTTGGACGCATGCGCAACATCTGGTTAATAGCATATGTAGGCGGAAAAATTGCATGCCACCGAAGGACGCAGAAAATTTTCCCGTCCTTCCAAGTTCAGTTACCAATGTGTACGTGTAGCACGACGGCATTGCATTTGCCGTCAAAATTATGCCGCCGTAGTATGCAGGACGACAAGAGGCCGTCACGTCTTCCAGCGATGTCATTCAATATCCTTGTCAGACAGGGTGAACAGTAGACGATAGAATTTATGACATTCCTTCAAAGATGTTTAGGCATCGTCGTCTTGTCGCAACATTCTGTCACCAAATAGTCATGTTGACAAGTTACCATGTCCCTTAATCGACTAGCTCAGTGCTTCCCAACCGGTGGGTCATGGCTGTTAGGTCATGGGTAAGTTTCCAAATAGACCACAGAGGCAGCCGAACAGTATTTACACAAGCACTGTTTTTTTTAATAAAAAACAATCGCTTACCAAAGGATAGTGCCATTACTTTTGGAATAATCTGCTACTTCAGAAGGGGTGTTTGCTCTACACTTCGAGCGAAAACCAAGCCAGCGTAAGCAACTTGAACATGTAAGTGGGCCAAGCCATCTTTATCCAACAGCCATCCGGGCTGCGTAAGAAAAAAAGGTTGGGAAACGCTGACCTACGAGTCGCTGACTCGCGCTTCGCGGGATCCTTTCTTGAACGTATCGTCGCGCTGGAAAAATACTCTCAAGCAGTATTTCAGCTACTTCGTGATGCTCATGAAAGTCGTCGTTAAGTTCGTGAACGTGGCCTGCTTGGCTTTGGGACAACTGCGCAACACTGCGTTGCTACGAGAGCGACCATTGCGTCACTCTGGCTCTCAGCAACTTACGAATGCTTTAAAAATGCTTCTTCGACTGTGACAAAAATCTTGTGATTAAATAAAATACGTCTCCGCGTCAACTTGGCGCTGATACCCGCTGAGTTTACTCAATTGTGTTAGACATGACAGAGGCATCTTACAGTCAAGGGTACTGACGAATAACCTGATCACGGAGGTCTAAAACAATAATTTCCAGCAGAGACAGTCGCACACTGTAGAGTCAGCTTTGTTCCCTTTTGAAATTTTGACATGCAGAGCTTTCAATCTGAGTCCGCTTATATTTTGCATTGTAAAAAGTAATATTCGTTGACGTCCAACTCTTGCTCCAGTGCGGTCGATTTTTCGGCATTTTGTGGAAATTTTTAATCCATTCGTTGAAACAGCACCTGCTTGAAAGACAAAGCTGTTGGTGTCAGGACGCTGGTTTTACTCGTCGTCGAAACGTTCGGTACTTGGTACATTGTTGGGATTCTCTTGGGTTTTGCGGGAATCTATCAGAGCGTCTTGAAAGACCTTCTTCAATAACGCATCAAGCATTTAGAAATTTATTGTAAAATATTCAAGATACAAATCACGTATCTAAAAAGCAGGGTGTGGTTCAAATTCATTGTGTAATGAGAAGAAAAACAAGCGAAGCCAATCAGCTTTCTGCGTGAACTTTCTGGGCTGTGGCAAAAATGCATATAATGGCAACCGTACCATCTGGAATTGACCAACTCAGTGTTGTTTTCATGAAAAAACTAGTTTTTCCGTCGAGGACCGAATAAAATCAGTCACTGCATTTTGCACGATATGGGACGTGCAAGTAGTTCTGCCAAGCTGCAGCAGCGTAGAAATTTGTTACGCTACTCAACTCAGTGTTAGTAAGGAAATAATTAAACACTAAACACAGTCTTTGGCTGAAAACCTACACCTACCCAAGGCGTTTGCGGTAAAACATCCTCATTACTGAAAACTCAATCTTGTCTTTTTTTGATGGCTTACAAAGTAAACAACTGTTTAAAATTGGAACAAGTATTTGATCGGCAAAGATTACAATACGCCTCTCACAAAATGTTTTCACTTACTTCACGTTGCATGCTATCGTTCGTAACTTAACAAGCAAAATCACTTTAACGCAACAACTTTACCATCTAGCTGGGGCGCTTTGGTCAACTCCTCTCCCATGAAGAACAGCGATTTCAACATTTCCACCACAATGTGAGCAGCAAGACGCCGGCATTCGGACAAACGCAGCAATACTTCACAACAGAACCAGTGCACGGATACCTTGCAAACAGGTAAACACACCGAATCAACTCCGGGTGCTCGCAAGGAGGAGAGGAATTATTTTTCGCAACTGGGATTTTGAACTGTGTTCAAATCCCTGCACACAATTTACCTCGTACACCATTCTTCGAACTCACTTGGCTTTGAGGTTAGAAATAGACAATTTGCCTATGCGTCGTAAACGTCCGTAAGCAAGACGTGCTTTGTTAAGAAGTGAAATATAAAATACTCCGCCCACCCAATGAGTTTTACACGTCTGGCGGCGGGAGTATACGCGTTTGGCTAGGATGGGATGAATGCATGCAGAATCGTCGCTAGAAAGTCTTCAATAAGGAAGCTTTAGGTTTGTGCAGTGGGGATTGACATTCTAAATTTTGACAAAAACTCAACTTATTCAGAGTGTTTCATATTTCGATTTGGGGGGTTTGGGGCTTTGTTTGGGAGGGCTAAGCCCACCAGAAACCCCGTGGCGACGGGACTAAATGTATGTGTGCGCTGATCGCATAATTGGCCTTTACAACTTGTCACGTCCTCACTCGAAGAATTACACAAGATGTAGGAACTACTGTATGTTGGGACGAATTACGGTGTGTTGAAATGCCATAATAACAAATTCTAGGGGGATATATGCTAAACGCACATCGTCACAGTGAGACATTCTTCGGAGAATCACGTTCACCCATCCGATGCAGTCGCTTTTAGTTGCGTTGATGTTCTCGCCGAAGATGGTGGACGCGAATCCTTTGCCGAGCCCGGAATCGTACAACTGGAACACTTTCGTGACGCATGTTGCGGCGTCGCCGATCAGTTCCTGCACCAAACGTTGTGTACTTAAGCACGCATGCAACTTTCGTCAGGAAATTGTTGGTTGGAAAGAACTTGGTTACAACGGTCTGTTGATGAACGTGCTCCTTACTGTTAGCGCAGCGATTTTGTTGTGACCCGTTTGATGACACTAAAGCGCACGACAAAAACAAGTCAGCTTGTCCGAGTGATTGCCACGGGAAACAACTAATTATGTGCAAATGCGTGGTAAAAACGATCAATTAAATGAGCTGGAAAGTTTAACACAGTTTGCAATCGCGTTTAGCATTCGTTACTGCGTAAAAAAGGGTCGCGCAAAAAATTGCATGAAATAAGCTGAACTGCCCACGCAAGCTTACATCTATGATTATTTTGCAGTGGGTAGGGTTTAACTCACAACAATTACGCAGTATGGGTTTAGCTTAATCTACCAAATCACTCAGGTTCGATCTTGACGTGGAGAGATAATCTTGGGCGGCGTTGATCACCTCGCGGACACTTTTGGCGCAACGTTCCGCCATGCGATGTCGCTGTATCACACCTGCAAGACAGGGTAACGTGGGTGAAATTACACAAACTTACTGCTTCTTCCAGATGCAAAGCCCATGTACCACCGCAGACAAAAACAATAAACGAAAACAAGCCTTGAACATTGCATGCGCGTGAGTTCTTGGGTCAAAATCTAATTTGTATTGAAATAGCCCCCATGTTTAATATATTTAGCCACGGCTCCACGTTTTGATCGTGTCAAAAACAATTTTGCGTCATTCAACACAATGTGAGGCCTCCGATGGTGTTTTCTCAACAAAAACGTCGAAACACTTCATAACAATGGCAACTTCCAAACAAAAAATTTTTGCACGGTGGTTTACATCTGGACTGCATAATTGTCTTTGATGACAAGCATTTTAACACCAGCAGGCAGGAGGAAGTTGAGTTTCGTTCACGAGAATTCAACAGCGAATGTAGTGAAACAGCTTTAAATTACCTTTCATTTGAGCTGCAATATAGCATAGTTTTTAGACGGGAAATACTGGGAAATATCGAGTTTAGTGCCTAACAGTTTGGTTGAAAATGAGCGATGGTAAAATGTATGAATGAACAAAACAATTGCACCTAAAGAGTGGCTAAAGATAAATGTCGCTCGATGGGAAGCATATCAGTGGTAGAAGCAGCGTCACACCGCTTTGCTTGCGTGCAGTTGCTCATCAACCCGGAAAAAACAAACTCGCACACCAATCGTCTGGCCAATGCAGAGGACACAGTGTACTATGTAGTTTCAACACTGTATTAGCGGGATAACTACAGCTTAAAATGTTTTTACATCGCTTTAAATCCTGAAAGGTGAACTATTTACACTTGGTTCTTCGTACTACATCTTGTAGCGAAAATGAAAAAAAATGTATAACGATAATCTCAATTTTCCCAGAATTCGGAGAAAAGCGCTCAATCCCAACAGAGCCGTACATGGGGGTTATGAATACCGTTCCCTAAAGCTCACAATACTCATTGGTCAGCGGTCGAAATTAAATGTTTCTTAATCAAATACACAAGAACAGTAGTTTTTTGAATGGAAATGTGCAACTGCTGACGTCTGAATTCTACTTTCTGCGCTCAAATAATGGAGGAATATAACCAGCCGGTAAAGCTCAGTGTGAAATTAACAACCGGTGAAAATGAAATTCAGAAAAGTCAGGAATAAATGAAAAAAGGTCGCATAGGGAATTACGTGACTATGCAGTAAACAATTTAAACACTAAACACACAAAGAGTCTCTCCTTAGAAAGTATTTGGGATATGTTGCTAGTGATTGTCTGTTGCAGCTGCAATTCAACTGTATCTGTCAAGCGCAAAATGCTATTGAAAATTGATATGGAAACTGCAAATTACATGGATGTACAGGGTGTCCATAAAGTCCTGCACACATTTCAAAATGTAATTGCGAAGTAACTAAAGTAGATAAAATCATAGTTTTTTGCAAAGTGAAGTTTGTTTATTAAAGTTTAAAATTAAAAAATTTGGAGTAGTTTAAGTAATAGCCATATTTAAAGAATTTGCTTTTTCATGCTATTGATAGACTTCAACATGTGCTCCATTTGTTGCTCTCAATATGTCAAGGCGTACTCAATTTCGCGCCAAGTGTTCTTCCGGTTTCCATAAATTTTTTAAACCATCTCTTGATGCTGTTAGTGTGAGGAGGGTCTTCTCCAAACTCACTTCTAAATTTACGTTGTACTGCAGTTGGTGATTTCAATTCATGGTACCAAAGAACACATTGTGCTTTTTGTTGAATGGTCAACATGTTTCATACTTAGTTGCAAACTTACGCCTTTATTAAAAATGACTTATTCTTGCTTATCTGAACAATAAAATAACCTGTAAAAAATAACAAGCAAACTTTATGGTAGTATAATTACCTGTCGAAAATGTAAAGTTTCTACCTTATGTGGTTTTTGCGATATAAAAATTTTTAATGTGTGCAGGACTTTATGGACACCCTGTACTTTCAAAGGCTGCTCTCTTCAGTCACACAGCTTGTGTCTTCTGCTTTCACAATGTTTTGAAGCTAAATTCGGTGCTTGAACCCCTTGGGTATAGAACGAAATTGCCGCAAATTAGTGCTTGTTAGCGTGTACCGGCGATTCGCAAGGAGCTTCATTAACAGCAACGTTATCCCTGCGTGAAACATTTTGATGCGTTGAGTCACCTTTTATACTTGTCATTGCCACAATACGCTAAAAACCTTAACGCATTCAGTTCACGAACACTGAGAAATGCAAGTCATCGTAGATAGTAAAATTAAAAACAGTAGCAATGTATGCTGCTTTTTTTCACGCTTTCTTTATCTACAAAAATTGTTTTAGCTTTCGTGCGTCGAAAACGGTGCTTTTATCAGCACGTTCTGACGATCAAGTAATTGCGCAAGATTTTGAAGTCTTAGCCAATTAAATCATAGTTCACTTAATGCATGTCCTGGAGGAATTTTGTCAATGCAAGTTTTGTCGACATCATCAGATGACTTTTTGCCTACCCCACGGATTTTCTGTCCATATAAGTTGAGCCTACCAAAACTGGTTGTCAAATTACATAAAAGGTGAGTGGAACAATCGCGGCAGCATGTTCATGTTGATCAGTAACAACTTTTCGTCTTTTTACATGCGTGTTGCGGTGCAAATCTGATTCGCATGTACCTAATTTCGGAAAGTGGTATACCACCCCTCAAGCACAACAGACACCACACATCGTTGTGCGGCTGAGACTTTTCTACCAAAGACGCAGCCGCATACGATGATGGCTGGGGACGGCTTGTATGAAAGTTAGATTCATGTGTTAGATATCTTCGAAAGCCTGCGGTTTCCCAGATTATTGGCGTCCTTTACAGTTTGTAGCCCTACGCACCGATTACCATTTTTTCTTTCTATGCACCGATTCGCTATTGACCAACATCTTCGACGTTGTGACTGCACGAGGGGAACAAACGACGCTATCTATCCAGATTATCACCACCTGCCTCACCTATGACTTTTACACCCTGGGACGTGAAAACTTGAAAGTTGCAAAGCCAGGGAAAATAATTTGTGGCTAAAATGGTGGTGGTTTCGAGTGAGTTTCCATGCAATCAGCGCAGTTTTATGCCCTTAAAAAACATTTTCCCAAAAATGAAAGAAGGTCAATGCGTGGATCATGGTGCTATGCATATTATTTTGAGGTGTTACTGCAATCTGTGCAACGTTTCGCTGCTTGGGTAGTCTTTATGCCAAAGACACAACCAACTGCGGCTGGGAAAAAAGGGGTCCGGGGGAGTTTAAGTACTCACGATTAACTGGAGGAACGAACACACTTATTGAAAAAATGGTTAAAAACAAGTGGTCGTTTAATGTGTCGAGGTATTTCAGCACGGCCAACTTTTCAGCACTTTTAACTCCAGCTTTTGCAGGCTTGCTTCACTATGAATACAACCGCAGCACGGATGCATTAACTAGTGTCAGAAGATCTGCTATTGACAAACACATCTTCAGAACAGTTAATCCACTCACTACATGCTTTCTGTACTACGTTTCCGAGCATTTCGTACCGCACCAGCCCTCGTGAGCCAATGCACGAATAGCTCCATCAAAATAAACAGTATTCTGCTTAAACCAGCCTGCTACTAAATATCTACACTGCAGCTCCAAAGCAGCGTTTTCAAAGCTATAGCGTTGGGACACAGTGTGTATGGCGGTAAAACGTTCTCTTCATCACGAGTTATTAAAATCGGGACAAGCTACATTTGACACTGGAGCCGCAACGGTAAAAAACACCACGTTGAACTAAAACAGGCTCAATTATTTCCATCTTTGGTCTTGACACATATTTTAATTTCCTCTCATCAGCCTTACCGAATATCATCATTTGGGTTATTCGAAAGCAACAGACACAACGAACGTACGAAAAAGTTAGCGAAAAGCGAACGAGCATTGCTTTTACCGCCATTTTTGAGCAAACAGTTTGACGCAAGATGAACAGAGCGAATGCTTGTTCTTAACATCAAATAATAGACATTTTCCTCATATTATGTACTGTCAATGGAAAGCAAAAGATTATTTAGCATTGCTTGACCAGAAGGTGGCACTGAAGAGAAGGGTTTCTCACCACAAGCTTGTTGGAAATGAGTTAGAAAAGATCCTAGAAACAGTGGCCAAAAAGAGCAGTAAACTGAAATCACGCTGTATCGCAGGTAGTTATATACCGCAGCACATGTTAATAAACACAAAAACAGAGAGTTATGCTTTTATTGCGACGGTTTGCCGAAAGAGTAACTGTTAGAAGTTCTTAATATCTTCATATGAAATCAACCTTGTTAGCACCCTTTAACGCTTGCGGCGTTAACAATAAGAGTAAAGATAGTTGGTACGTAAAAACTGTACAATCACTGGACTGGAAAAAGCTATGTGTACATCAAGTGTGCACTTGCCTGTATCAATGAATTTTGAAAACTACAATAAAAGTTGCAATGCAGCATGAAACAAAAAACATCTGTCACACCAGGCAGGATCATCTTATCCAGACTTAAACAGCAATACTGCTACTTGTCCCAGATAAAAGTAAATGAAATGCTTCGTTTCATGCGTGACGTAGCTCCCGAAATTTCGGCCGCAGATGCAATGCCAAGTGGGATTGTATTTCTTGTCGAACTCTTTCTTAATGTAAGCAGCAATGTCCTTTTCAATATTGTACTTTTCAAGTGCCTGAAAAAGGTAAATACTGCAACATAGCACAATAAAACACATTTTGAAGTTTTTTTGAAATAAAACACAACATAGCACAATAAAACACATAGCACAATAAAACACATCAGCCACAGAGGCTGCGACAAATTTGTAGTACAGCTAAGCCATAATTTTCTATATAGGGTCTTACTATAGACTAGGTATGGTTGGTGCACCTATCAAGACATGGACTCTCGCCAAAAAAAGTTCAACAGCGAAGTGAATCTTCATCCCACAGCAATCTCTAGTATTTACAAGCAGCTCACGCAGCAGATGTTACAGTATTGGCAGAACAATTGAAGCCATTGTGTTGCGGCACACGATGTCGAACGATAAAATAGGAAATGTTGAAAAGTTACGTTAAAATTCCAAGCAGGTTAAAAAAATGGCCAACTCCGAAAGCCTTTTTCTACGTTTCCAGATTGATCCAGGTGGGTTTGTTACTACTGCTTTGCAAACCCTTCAGTCATGCGCGTTTTTTTGTTAAATTTGGTGACGGCCATTGGCGGCACGCCGAAGCCTGAATAGTGCTTCTTGCGGGGCGGTTGAGGTGAACGCTCTTGTGCAAAGAGCGCTACAACGATTCACTCAGTGGCTGTGGATGGAACATCAAACCTTCCAATTGAGAGGCGGACACGTTACCACTGAGATATTGTCAGCTGCGGCATACGTGTTTGGTAGCCTAAAATCCTAAATACGATATAAGAACTTCGATTTTGGTTTCAGTTTTTGAAACATACGAACACGGTGCACGTGAAAACCACAGATTGTTATATTTTTGAAAAGTAATATAAATGAAAGCAATAAAAGAAAATCACATTATCTTGCTTAAAACAGCATGTTATGCTCCATTCAAATTTTCCTAAATTTCTTTGGAGCATATATAATTCTTAGAACGCAATTCACCTTAGAACGCAATTCACCAAAACTGTCGAAGTAACCAAGCACTATCTAGCACACAAGAGTAAGTAAAGAAAGACTTGTGGTTTTGTTAGCGAACGTTAGCACACATTTCAAAACATACCATAAAACAACGCACCTGTGTTGCACAATCAACTGCATCCTGTTGCATATCTTCAGACATGTCAGCATTTTTGATCACTGCTTTTCTGTCAGACATTTTTACTGATTTTTTAAATCTGCAAAAAAATAGTCAGTCAACAAGCGTAGAACATAAAACAAGTTTTTTTGCAAAATTACAAACAAAAAGGCTTGTATGACAATGGCAATTATCTTGAAAGCTTGATTAGGTACCTCTTTCTATGTGCGAGATGTACTCTATTTACTTTATTAGAACACTACCAGCTATTCACGTACAAAATAAGCTGAACAACTTGGTTGTATAGCATCGAGGGCATTCTTTCCAATGTCAGTGGACTGGGAGTTCAAACCATTGTCAGGCCATACAAAAATTGCAAAAGTATTTCCAGTCATACTAATTATATACTGTACCATCATTCTTGGACAACTTACACTAAACATGCTGGCCCAGTTTTGCATCAAGAACAAGGTACAGGATATAAACCAATGTTCACAGCACACATAATATTTTTCCCATAAGTTGGTGACACAGCATGATGCAACAGTATCACATACACCAGGCTTAGCACTCTGCATCTTAATCACAAGCACTAAATATTGGTGTTTTCTTGCTGCCAGGATCAAAACTTTGTCATCCTAACATTACTTGTTAGCTGTATCAAAACTGCCACAATTCGAAATCAGAAATTAACTGCATTTATATTAAACTCATTAACATTATGCACATCACTTCAAATTGTGTTTAGAATTAGCCAATCCACTGAATTACAGGGAGTAGACTCAGTGGATTTTTTGCAAACATTCTTCACTTGCAAAAATAGCACAACCAAGATTTTTAAAGCCTGCACCCAGATCCATTACTAGAAAACAGAAAAGCACTTATATTATCATAGTGTAAAATACATTTTGTTAATTAAATTATCATTGTTTGAAAAACTTGACCTACGATATTCCCAGTTGGGGTAAAGCAAGCACAACTGCTGCATAGCCATCAAATCTACCACTCCATCAGCATGTTTGCAACTGACACGCAATCCAACCATCCTCATTTATCTCCATACCCTCTGCTCACCAGGGTTGATAAAAATAATCATTTAAAAAAAATTTAAAAAATCTGATTTTTAAAATTTGATTGTGATTTCTATAATTTAAATCATACTTTTTGATTTGTATGATTTAATGTGTAGAGGGTGGCCACCTAACACTTGCAATTTTTAATTTGAAAGAGTTTGTTTTAATATAACATTTTATTGGGCTTTGTTTATTCTAGAACAGCAATTAGAATTCATCTGAAATTTCATTGAAACTTACATTGCACCTATACATCACACTTTAAGCAAATCAGTTCATAACACCAGTACTGGTGTACAAAACAAAATATTTGTTGGAATGACAATATTCAAACCATCTTCTGTTCATCAACTCCATTAACACTTATGGCATAATGATGTTAAGAAGCTTGCACAAAAATACAAGCTTGACAGTCTTTTTGGTGTGAAGTCTATTGCTAAAATTGATTGTAACACAGCTTTCACTAGCTCAGTTTCTGCAAAAGTATCACTTACATGCATAAAATGGTAAAAACTGGCAATATTTGTTATTATGAATCTGAATCAAAACTATGTTCTAAAACTACTATTTCTACAGTCAACAGCCTACATATTTGCTGGAATTTATATGTGACTTTTACTTTATTCCAGACCTGTAGCCATGAGGCATTCAAAGGCAGTGTCCCTAAATTTTGTCATACCCAGAAAAGTTTATTTTAAACATATACCATAATAAAAACAAACCTTGCCATCCCAACAGTTTATTTTGCCTTCAAAACCTGGCTATAGGCCTGCTTTACACCAGCCTACACTTCCAAACTTGTGGCATTCTTACAGTTCTGACTTCTGAGTCTGCAAATGTTAGTGATTTCAGTCCACATATCATTTTTGCAGTTAGTTGACATAGCATCTGTAACCTCACAGTTGCTATGATTGATGAAACTTAAATTACTTTTGTAACTTGTGTTGTCATAAGAAGTCTCTGCCTTCTTTAATAATAAGTGAAACTGATTAGAATACCAATTAAATGTGTCATACAAATCACAGCAAGCTTCAAAACTGCATATGATTTTTTAGTAGTTTTTTTCATGTTTATCACTGATTTAAATCAATCAACCCTGGCTAGAAAGAGCTTACCGTTCATTTGAACTTTTTTGCACTTATGTAATATCCCTTTATACAAATATGTTCATAACACCAGTACTGGTATACGACATGAAATATTTACTGAAATGCCAATACTGAAACTGCCAGTTTAGCAATTTCATTGACACTCATGGCATACATGCATAAAATGTTAAAAAACTATATAATAATATACACGTTTCATGAATCAAAAATATGTTTACAGTCAACAGCCTTCATATTTGATGGATTTAAATGCAACTTTCAATTATGCCAGTCTGCACTTTCAACTTGTGGCATTCTAACAGTTATGACTTCTGAAGCTGCGAGGGTGAGTGATTTCAGTCCAAATGCTTTTTTGCAGTTAAATCACATCTGTGACCTCACAGTTGCTATGATTGATAAAATTCAAGTGGTTTTAACTTGTGTCATCATAAGAAGTACTCTTTGCCTTCTACACTAATACTGTGTAGGCTAAAACCTATTAGAATGCTATAAATGTGTCATAGACATCACATATAGCTCTAAGACGACATGATTTTTTAAATTTTTATTGCTTGATTTAAATCATGATTTTTATTGCATGATTTAAATCACTCAACCCTGCTGCTCATCACCACCAAATTGCAATATACGACATCTTGATTTAGGAAGTATTAGCAACACTGCTTGTAAACCATCCTTGTATTTCACTTCTTCATAAATCAGTAACATCGATATGGTTTTCAACGAAATACGATTTTATGTAAAATCCAACACCTGAATTCAAAAGGAACTTTCAAATGGAAAGATGAGGCATATTAACAATTTCCAAATTTTCCTGAATCACTTTGTGGCATCTCAATTTTCAAAAAAATTCACTTATCTATGCTTGAGTCTGTACTTACATACTTGATACAAGATTTCAAGTTTGTTCAGGAAGAATTATGGCAGTGGCTACAGAACCGCTCGTGGATCTTTAAATTTGAAAACTTATTTGACCAACTCCTGTAACATGACAGTAACGCACGAGGAGAATGCAGTAGGCTTGGTAGAACCATAGTGAACTCAAAAGGGAAGCCTAAAACCTAACCCTAACCTTAAACCTAAGCTAATGAAACCTCTAAAGCAAAAGTTTGGAAAGTTTTTATTAAGTAAAGAAAAACTGGCCCCACGAATTGAAATGTGCAAGCAGTCACTAATTACGAAAACACAAGGCGCAAAGGTGAGAGGTGAACCCACAATCATTGGCATGGCAGAGTTGAAACTTATCTGTTATGCTACCAGGACGACGGCACGTTAGTGACAAACTGACCGCTATATTCGAACCGCGTCATGGGAGGTGGTACGGTGCAATAAGTTTTGAAATAAGAAGATCCATGGGTGAATCGGTAGCCACTTCCAAGTATTATATATCTACAAATTATTTTGTTATTTAACAATGACATTTTTAATCAATGCACACCTCCCATTCCATTCAGGTAAATTCAAAATTCAGCTCATAAATATCATTTAAAAAAGTTGACCTGTACAAAATGACATTGCATTAGGGTCTTCATGAAAGTGTTCACAAAAACATACAGCTAAGGTCATGAGTAACGTGCTAAGCTTGAACGGAATAGAACCTTTAAATAAAATTTTCTAATGCGATAAAACATCTAATTGGATGCACATTGTTTCACACTGAGAATTGGAGTAGAAACTTTGGATAATGAAGAATATTTTAACAAGTAACATCCACATTCTTTCTAGAATTGCATATTACTTAACAATTTGGCGTTCGGCCGGTTTCAAGGATTTTTGCGCTAAAACAACCGGATCACACGTGGCTTAGCGTGAGCGTACTCTGGTGCTGAAAGTGCTAGAGAGCTGTTCAAAGGCTCAAAACACACAGCAAGTCTTCTAGTCTGCACTCAAAAAAATTTTTTGGTTGGGGGTACGGATTTTTTGTGAGTGACGTCATAAGTGGAGAACTTTTAGGCCACCTTGGTCCACTTCACCTGGCCCTAGGCCCAAACCGTTAGATGGTAGTATTTTGCTGAAGTTTTTATTGGAAACCTGAGTGTTTTGATACTTTGGATGACTTGATGGGGTTTCGGGTTCAAAAGTCTAAAGTAATAAAAATATCTGACTAAAGACCTAATTAATTGATTTGTTTATTTTAGATCATAACTTTTGAACCAGAAACGCTAGAAAGTCGATCAAAGGCTCAAAAGACTCGGACTCGAGCCTAGTTTCCAATGAAAATGTCAGAAAAGTACTTTGGCCTAGTGGTTGGGCTCTAGGTCAGGTAACATGAGCCAAAATGGCCCAAAAACTACTTCACTTATGACGTCACTCACAAAAAATCCACAACTCCCAACCAAAAAATATTTTTTCGAGTGCAAGACTTCCTGAATCTATTGAGGGTTTCAACAGCAAGGCAACTGAAAACTGCTGGTTTTAGACCGATTTCCAGGTAAGATATATTCGTAGACCGGCCGTCAAGGTGTTAACTTCAAACTCATTTTTATCGTATGCATGATTTTTCCATTTGCAATGTGTGATT
>Ga0210059_1006632_pt1 | contig 18521 bp, 8 predicted proteins | sample Ectturendosymbi2_FD_188042 | JGI IMG/M metagenome (GOLD analysis project Ga0210059, IMG submission 188042) | Ecteinascidia turbinata endosymbiont from Florida, USA - Sample 2 (SPAdes) (version 2) | ecosystem: Host-associated > Tunicates > Ascidians > Unclassified | place: Key West, Florida... | reverse complement strand
CCCCAAACTCGTAGTTAAAACTGAAGGCCATTAGCAAGTTACACAAAAACTCCCATCCATCCTATAATACTGCGGTTGTTTGCACAACGACGTACTTCACTCATGATGTCTCATTAGTGCAGGGTTCGTTTAGTTGTGTACACAAGTTTCTGTGGAACAACGCTAAACGGAACGTAGGTACTGTAATCTTAACACCTATCTGAAATTTTATCCAATGATTTGAAAAAGTATTACAGATGTCTGACTCCATCAACCGTTGGAGTATACACATATCCGCATCGGATTATTTACCGGCAATCTGTTATAGAAAGATCGGTGTGCTGAGCCGAAAAGTGCGTATAGGTATCTATGAAGATATCGATGTCAGCAAACTCTAGTATACAGAGGCTTACGAACTTATAGCAAACGTTTCGTCTTTCAAAACGTCAAAGGCGTGACTCAACGCTAAGATTACGCAAACAAGCAATCGCGGTGTCTTGATACAAGCCAAATAATAAAATTCTTATCGACCTTTTCCTAACACAGATATACGCAGAGGTAGTCACCCGTAATGGTATATTTAATAAGTGTTAAGTGCGTTTGTCAAGAGTATCATTGCTAAGAAGCGCATGTTGTAACTTGCTGCTCACTCAAATGCAAAAAGATGCAATTTGTCATATTCAAAGCAAGAGTTCTGTCGTCATGACAACTGCTACGCTTAGTTTAATTCAGTTTTGTTTATACTCACTTTTGTACTGCTTTCGGAGTGTCACTAGCTGGGTTTAGTTTCCGCGGTCATTTTTCAGTCATAGACCGAATTTTTTTGAAATGTCCGAAAAATATCGAGTCAATTCGGTCATGATGTCGGTAAAGGTAGACTAGTGCATACTGTTACGGCGAGTTTTAATACTATTATGGGACAAATGATCGAAATGTCTTGGCGAAAAAATAAACCCAGGTCACGAGTGGTCTGCGGGCGCCCATCACATTCATTAAATTTTTGAACCACCAACTTGTGTTCCTTCTAGGTTTTTAAGTGCGATAACTCGCTCCGAAAATTATCTCGACATGTTTTTTGGGACGCAATCCAAGATAAAGCTTTCACAGAATCTGAAGGTTGGATTGGCCGTCTAGCTCATAGATACAGATTAAGTGGCATTCATTTTCCTTTTGGCGCGTTTTAAATCAACTTGCTATATCAAAATTATCGCAAGAACTCCAACAAACACCAAAGAGCCTTCGTACGATCGTTGTAAGATTCTTATGAGACAAGCTTTAACATTGTTACCAGAAAGGTAAGCCTTTGCCATAAAGGTTTGTGCTGGTTTCTCCTGACTAATAATTAAAACTTACTTCTGGAAGCCAGAGTTCAGATCAAAATTTGGGAGATACAAGAATGTTTTTAACTCTTCACACTCAATTAAAAGTAGGACAGTCTTCAGAAGATGAGAATGTGGAGTGATTATTTTGATACAATAAATTAACCTTTTAGAAACAAAAACCACCAGACCTCATTAACATGTTTCCCTGTTTGATTCTATGGTTAATTATAACCGCTAGTTTTTCACCACAGTTTTCTATCGGTTTCGTTTTATCTGAAACCGAGATTGTAACACTACTGCTTTAGATCCCGTGATCTTGAAGAAGCACACCTAGATGCGTTGGAAGACTTGTTGCGCGGCATCCAATTGCTCCAATCACTATTGAGATCATTGTCACCGCCGCATGCTGCAACGTGGATGTGAAAGCGCAAATCGTCGTTTATATTTTTCTTGTTGTTTGTTTGGTTGATAGTTTCTATCACTGTAAATAGCTCACTGAAGCTTCTCTTTTTATTTATGGAAACGTGGAGAAGCAAGGGGCAGTTTGCAGCAATCAAAAAATTGGTTAAATCAAGTTCACTTTTACGAAAGGCCTTATCTTTTATCTTACTTTTCCTTGTAGACGCCATTACTTGAATCTACTTGAATCTACATACAATATATCGCGAAAAACAATACAAATGATATGCAACTGCTCCCAAAGATTGAGTAACGTCAGTGACATGTTCAGACAGTGATCTTTGCTTCAAAAGACGGCTGAACCACTAAAGATATCACAGCGTTTATCTCTCAATTGATCTTGATCCACCTGGTCCAACTACAACCGAAACAATCCGTTGCGTTTGGTAGCATCTGTTAAACTAAAATCGTCGAGAATGGTTTTACCCTAACTTCTACCTTAAAGATCAGTAAACAGCTCATTACAGATCGATTGATTCATTTGTCTTTTACCGCATGTCGAGAATACCACTTCTGTTGTAAGTCTGACCATGAGCTGGTAAAGATAAAGAAAATAGACGAACATGCGTTACATTGGGCGTGTGCGAACTGAAATTAATGTTGCTCTTCGTGATAGTTTAACTAAATCAAAAAACTTGTGCACCAAGTTGACAAAAACACGATGGTAAATTTACCAAACAACTCCCACTACAAGTAGACAAGCTTTCGAGCTTACTGAACTGTATAGCTAACGGCTTTGCAAACCAATGCATTCGCCGTGTTTTTACATGTTAACATGATTTTACTTCCATTGTTAATGCTTTGTGTTGCAGAAGGTAAGTTCCTTGGGTTTGGTCGCCTTTTTTCTGTAAGGCACAAACTTGATCTTTGTGAACCACACTTGAACGCTTGCACATTTTTGCAAATAGAATATTTCAGGTTGTAGTCAGTATTTCTCCTTATTTAGCTCTTAATATTTACGATGATTTGGTCGGAACGCAGTAAGCAGCATTGCAAAATAACGACGCACAAAAAAGGGCGAAGTTTTGTTTTACAGTGGGATTTTTGCAACTAATTTTGAGTAAAAAAGCAACAGCTGTCTTTACCATAGAAACAAATCTCTTTTCTGTTACACAGACGAAGAAAGAGGCATTTGTCATGATCCAGATCCATGCTTTCTTTTTCATGAAGTGGATATCTACAAAGTACTGTAAAATAATCTCCAAGAACCTCTCAAAGCACCCTTACGACGAGCACTTGACCAAAGCTTTGGCAGCAATCAATAGCATTAAGGACGTTACACACAACACTGATTCGGGGAAACGCTGTTCATGTTTGACTTACAGGATCGTTAGCCGCAAGTCCTTTATGTGTGTCGCAAAAATGAAGACTGTTGGTAGTTGCTCACTTTCAGTACAGGGATTTCACTTTTCTTGGCCCTAGAATTATGTATACTGTGAAACGCTGTGTGCTTTACACAGAATTCAAAGTGGTTTTGAATAAATGCGAAAAAAGCTTACTGACTACAGTAACTATGACCTACCGATTGCCTGACTGGGCTAAAACTATGTTACCATCTTAATCAGGATCGCACTTTGAGATACTTTGTACTCCGTTTTGCTGCTGAGAGCGTCTGAATCCTGACTGCAATGAAAATTACTGCTAGCACATTTAATCACTCCCTAACAGTGATGTCATATGTACGTTTAGTGCCTAGGGAACAGCAAGTGTAGAAAACAGTTCAGTGCCAATAGAACAACAGAGATAGAAATCAGAAAAATAAAAATCAGTTTTGCAGAGAGGTGTCAGTGGACACAATGGAAATCTGCCAGTACGCAGTACAGACGTGATAAAGTGGCCCACTGTACAAACAAATGTCAAATTTAAGATTATCAAAATAAGGCCAGGTTGTCATTATATTTGTACATACACAACAAGGAAAACCTCTGGGCCGTACAAAACCTACGACTGGGCCGCATACGGCCCTCGGTTTGGACATAGCTGGACTGGAGCATTCTTCTCTGCCGCCCTGCCAGTGTTTAGCTTTTGCGTAACATAGGGCGACACAGACAAACATCAAAAACCCGCATAAGACTTCAAATCAACACAAAGCACTGTGTTGTTGTTGAAAACAAAGAAAATGAACTTGTCAGAGACATCTGCTATTAACAGAAGTTGTGAAGTTTTTAACATTTGAAGAAGTGTTGCGCATATTGTTGAAAGGTATTCCTTTCTCGGAACAGGACTTTTCGGTCTGGCCGTTTCGGTCCGAGCCGTGTCGGTATGAGCCGTTTTGGTCTGGGCTGTTTCGATCTGGCCGTTTCGGTCTGGGGACATTTCGGTCACGACATTTCTGTACATAAACAACTGATTGCATTTGTTTATTTAAATGATTATATAGGCAGGCGAAATGGCACGCTAGCTAGTGTTACACCAACTCCCTTTTGAGGAGTCATGATCGCGATTAAATCTTAATTGTAATTATGAGTTTTAGGTATTTGTTTGTATTGAATTGAAAATGTCGATAATTATTTAATTTGCCTGCTGATGATAACGAAAATCATATGTTCATGCTGATTAACTGTTGGATATTGGATCATGTTCGTAGTTTTTTTAAATAAAACCTTTCGTTGATTTAAGTACGTTTGCATAAAAAGAGAACATATAAGATTTCTGCAAGGTTTTATGGCCTGACCGAAATGTCTCGAGACCGGAACGACCAAGACCGAAACGTCCCGTGACCAAACGGCTCAGACCGAAACGGCTCAGACCGAATCGGCCAGACCGAAAAGTCGCGTACCCTTTCTTTCTCATTGGGAAGTCACAGGACATTAAGGTCTTCACAACGTTTTTGATGATGTTACACTTACGATAAATATCTAGCAAACTGAGGCAGGTTTTTGCTGAAGTGTTTTAGGGTGTCATGATCTTCGTCAGTATTAACAACAATTTGAAACAGTTCCCATAAATTAGTCTATCTTTATTCTTTGAAATATTTCAATGGCATCCCTACTGTTTTATCAGTACTTTGAAATAGGAATGTAGTACAGTAGAATTTGCTTAATTCGTCACCTCAAGGAGATTAGAAAAAAGTGACGAATTAGGCGAAGTGACGACTTACGCAAACAGGTGAAAACTTTTTTACAGAAGCTCGTATACTTTATCATAGTAACTTGTATACATACATAGTGCTCTTATTTGCAGTAAAATACAAGTTTGTAACGTTATGATTGAATACAACAATTAATTCCTCTGCTCTATCTGGACCCCTCCATTTAATTAAGCACCTTTCAAATCTTTGATAAACTTTTTCCGCGTTCTCTCAATGGGGAGTCGGGTCGCGCTTCGCACCTCTTGTGTAAATTCGATAAACAAATTGCAAGGTGCGACATTTCTCAGATAAAGATCATTAATTCGTTTCAATTCCCACACGTACTAGCTGCTCAGACATCTAAAGCGAAACTGCAAATGACGAATTAGACGAACAAAACGCTTCTGAGGAATAGAAACAGGTGACGAATTAAGCAAATCGACGAATTAGACGATGGCGAATTAGACGAACAGAAATGCACGCAAAAGATAAGTATTCTGTCGGGACTGACGAAAGAGTGACGAATTAAGCGAATTGACGAATTATACGATGACGAATTAGACGAGTTCTACTGTATATGTATCTGCAGTATTACAATGTTAGCAAACAGCAAACAACTTTTGTGTACTATAGGTTCATGAAGAATATTGCCAGGAAAATTTTTATCAGAATTAAAATTCGAAGAACAGACACAAGGCATAAATCAAGAAGCTAAAACAAAATCTTTTGGGCAGCTAATCTTAGTTTCGCTGTGTACTCCTTGAACAGAAACTGACTTCGTGATAGCGCATACCTGAGCTGCTTTTGTATTTGTCTTCACACTCATTTTTATTGAATGATGCACCTGCTCATCAACTGGAAAAATTTAAAGAAATGGTCAAAGGATCACTCTTTCGCGTTTTTCCGACGCAAGCAGGAAGCGTACTTCTTCAGCTCTTTGGCTTAGCAGCAAGCAGATTTATCGTATTTAGTGAACGATTCAACAAGTGTTACTGACCACAAGTGTTGGCCACAGCCTCTTGTATCAAAACACATTACACAAAATGGATTTTGCCAATGTTTTTCAAGTCTTCTTGGGGTGTTGCTCCACGTGTAAAATATAATGCGGAGTAGCATGCCTTGCAGACGTTGCCCGATTGGGATAAAAAAATCAGGCGACCTTGATAAAAAATGCATATTTTCCATTTCAACAGTTATGTTTTCAAACCAGACGCTCATCAAATACAAACACTTGGGTGTTCAGTAAAGTACTTTCTGTCTTTACGTAAAATTTAATGAAAGGTTTGTGAAAAAGGATCTGGACGCATCAGAATCAAAGGATGTAGGTAGACTGAACAGCGTTCTTACTACCTCAACACTTTGTGCTATCAGTAGGACTCATAGTTGGGGATACCTTGTATGATTTGTTGATTTCGTGAGATAATGAACGTCGCTAATGAACGTTAACCTCGAATTTTTTTCAGTTTCATACTGCAATCTACTTTTCAAATACCGATATCTTACACTACACGCTGCTGAATTTAGTGTTTTACTGCCAACTAAATGGCAGTAATTAGCTCTAAAAGACAACCGATGCTTTGGTTTTATCGACAGTGCAGATCTGGGGACGACTTCCCTTTTCCAGTTGATTTACCCCAGGACTTTGTTGAAACTTGCAACAGAAGCCCTGTTTGTTTTCATGAACCGTTCATGCGTCTCGAATCAGCCTAGCACGCTATACAAGCTTAACTCTCAGTAACGTAAACTCCCTTGCCAGAGCTTCGCACTCTTTCCTAGGGAATTGCATTCAAGCCGTATTCCGGCCAACGCAAATTTTGAATTAAAACCGCTATGTGCATTCAAGAAAAACCACTTGGATGGGTCGTGGCGGTGGTGTTCGCAAAAATACTTGCACCTTTCCTGTATGTCCCTACGTCTGTTAATGCATCGTTCGTTTAGGGAAACAGTGACATTTGTTTTCGACGGCAGTCAAGGCCTAGAGTCTAACTCTACTAGACAATAGCAAAAGCGAAGACACGTTTACAGATCTTACGTTAACTTTACACACATTATTTTCTCGATTCTGTAACCACAACAAATGCACTACAATCACTTAATACAAATAGATGTAACTCTTGTCACCAAAACAAGCGCTCACAATTAAAAGTTGGTGACAGGCGACTGGCATACGGTGGTACAACTAGCTAACTTAGCGACAACGGTGGAATGAAAAGAAACGTTGATTCGCGATTTACTTTAATTTAATTGTTTGTGAGCAGACACGACGTCCACAGTATAAACACGCACACTCTCCGTAACGCAGGTCGATGAAAACAGACAAAACAGAAAATTTTATCAGTAGCACTTCTGCTCCTTATATGCATGAAACGCTTTGCGTTAAAAAAACGAAAAGACTGCCAAATGTAACCTAAAACGTTGTTAAAAGTCTGGAGCTACAACCTTGCTGGCCGGCATCTCGCGCACACTTGAAGGCCTGGTGGGCGGTACAGCGATGCTTTGCAGTGGTTTAAAGTTCAAAAGCAGCCAACCAGGAAACAACTTTACGGGTTTTCTGCAAGAGATTTTAAGGACTTCACTGGACTGCTCAATGCGTCAGCATTTTGTAGAATCTACAAAGATCTGGCGACGTGGAAACATGGAGTCGATTGAAATAAGCCTAGAAGACAGGTAAAAAAGCACACAAACCAGGGACACGTGTGTTGTATGTTTTCAATTTGGGGCATCACTGTACGAAAAAGGTTTAAAAACTATTAGTGTCGGTCGCTGTCTGCATGCAGTATTATGTACGCTACCGCTTGTGTCATGCCAAGCGTGCCTCTGACAGACTATTGTAAATACTGTTGTGAAGGACGTTCGATCAAGTTTAGCAGCTCTTTTTGTATGAAATGATCAATGACCAACTTGGAATAGGCAGCACTCACTTTTTCTGGCAAGAACAGAAGTTCCTTTGTAGAGTTGCCGTGCACCAGTGGATTGCTTGAGCTGAGCTCTTCAACCGGGAGCATCATATCGGTCATTTCCGTAGGTCGCTAGTTATTGACGCTACAGCTGCCACTACTCACACTAAACACGCTTCAGTGGCTTACAACGTAGCTCCCTCCTGGTCAGGCTGGTCTGTGAACAACCTCTTAGCTCATTACGAGAAAGCAATTGACCGCTGTTAGCTGCTACCTGAAGCACGTTTTGGAGCGTTTTTTGTGACGCCCTTCTCTCGCAAGTCCTGCGTCGCCTCCACCGCTTTTTTTCCGCAGCTTGCGCGTTCGTCTCGTTCATTTGTCACTATGAGTGTCGTCGCGCCAAACCGGCATTGGAAGTGAGATTGGGGAGTAGCATTCACTGCATTTTGACAGATTTGCGGGAATTTTTTTTATGTGAAAGACACATGTCAACTAACAACCTGCCGTCCCAGGAAATACAGTTGACAGATATGTCAGCTAGAATTGCATGCAAAAGCATTTTGATTTCATTGCTTTTTTACTCAAAACAGCAAAGCCTATGTTGATAGCAACATCAATGCTGCAAGCAGGGCCGGTTTAAAGCCTATGTGACCGATTTCATCAAATTGGGCCCCGCACCTCGAGGGGCCCCGCGCCAGCAGCGACATAGTTGCGGTATTCTAAGAGACGTATACTAGGCCGCTAGCCGTGCGTTATTTTGTTTCTATCTCGGTGGACGCTGGCAGAGATGAAACGGATTTATGTTTTTCCAGACCAAATCCGATCCAACAATTTTATTTCAAAATACAATCCAAATTGAAGCTGATCCCAATGCATCAAAAGCAGTGCCACAGCAGAAATCTTACTTACCAGGCCGAATAAAATACAATCCCAAACATCGCGCAGTGATAGATCTTTCGTGAGTATCGTTGTAATTTAACATGTATGATGACCCAATTAGTTGACCAGCACACATAAAAAAAATTTAAGACTGGGTCCGCAAATACTTTTTGGCGCGACCCTAAAAATAGTTCTAAATACGCCGCAACCCAAACATTTCGTTAACATTTTATTTTATGGAAAATACTTTATAGTTGAACATCTATTTTAAAACTACTATTGACCATAGCAATTTTCTAGCAAAAAATTGTATGAAACTTAGCATAAAAAGAGTAAATGATTGCATTTATTCTGTCTAATGAGAATGGCAAATGTAAAATGTAAATTTAAATTATTTCGCGACCCAGAGTGGAAGGTCTCGCGACCCAAATTTGGGTCGCGACCCACTATTTGCGGCCCCTGATTTAAAAGATAATTATTTAACAATAAAAGATCTTCTAAATATTCCAATGAACAACTTTCGAGAAAAAATAAAAAGATTGTGATTTCAAAGTTTCACTGTTAGAGGAATCTTCCAAATATATGAAGTATTGAAAGACCTTGCTTGGATAATGTACTCTCATTCTTCTGATTAAATTTATAGTTTTTATTGCAAACTTTTTAGCAAGAACACAACCAGTGCATTATCAACAAGTGGATTCAAAAACTGGCGTAATCTTCATACAAAATTTTGTAAGCATGAAAATTCAAAGAATCATTTGGAAGCCACGTGGAGTTTCTAGGGGTTACCAAAGATTTTGTAGCGGACAGACAATTGACAAGTAGCATGAAGAAATCGTCAAGGTTCAAATGATGTTTCAGTAGGTGCAAGTGAATTGGCTGAAGCTGTTAAATCACCATTATGGTTTGGACATTTTTAGGAAAAAACTACAACGAACAACCACTTAAAAGAGAATGTTTTCATATGACACAGAAGATCAAGCTTTGGATGATCGGGACGAAGCGTACAGAGTTCAATGAAGACCTGTGTATAGGCATTAAGTCTGGAATTGTTATACTTGCTATTAAAAAAATAAATAAAGTTTTCAAAATTTGTGTATATCAAGCATTTCATTTTCTTATTTAAAGACGAACATACTACACAAAATAAAATCCTATACAAACTTTAACTTATGAAGAAGCGGCTTGCCTGCGCACTTACGCACTAGGCTAAAGGAAGCTCCCAGCAGCTTTCGTGCTACTAGGGATGTTATGCTTAGCGCGTCGCATGTAGCAGCCACCCGCTGCTACACTTAATAGAGTGGGGGTCCCATCATCAGTTTTGTAATTGGGCCCCGCAATTCCTAGCGCCGGCCCTGGTTGCAAGTGACTAGTAAAATCCAAATGTTTGGCAGAATACGCATTGCTTCTGTCGGCAACAATAAATTTTCGAGCAAAGGATTTGGAGTCTTCAACTACTTCACGGCCAGTTGCTGGATATCAACTGCGGCACGTGTGCATCGCTCTTGTTTCTCATTTCAAGCATCTCTTTGGTTATGGAGCATATTATAAAACAGCGCGATAGAAAGCCTTTGGCAATATGTAGAGAGAGTGTAGATCCACATGTCTGTTAGGTCAAATCTCCACTTGGCCTATCGGCTTCAATCTCCTAAAGTAATCTAATCAAGTAGATACGATTAGACTTTGATCGGGATTGCGAACAAGCAAAAGTAAGCGCTCGTTTCGGGGCTTGTGTCAGTCGTCTCCTTACACTCCAATCCATCAAAATCTACGCCATTTTCACCAGCTTTCAACTATTGGAGGTTACTTCTTCATTCGGCCGATTACAAATCTTGGCGATGCAGCCAAAAGATATTATTCGTTTTGAGCGGTGTGCACTAATTTTGAGGGATTGTATCTTACAAATGGCTGCTGAAAACTGCAAATATAACCCTTTTACATGCATACCTGCACCTCAACTAAATATTTATTCTGACGATTTAATGCCGAAAGAGATAAAACACTCGTCAACTTCTGAGACGAGTTGTTCTTAGCGTTTCCGTCAGCTCCAAGGCGAAGGAGTGCGATTTAGAGAGCAAGGCCAATATTTTGACACCCGAGTCTCTGTAACAAGTGTTACGTGTTGGCTAACAATAGTGTTAAGAATGTGTCTGAACTCTGTGGTTCTGCCTTCAACGTAGTTGCAAAAAGTGTCTGTAACTCTGATTCCGTCGGCTCCAATGCCTTGTAAAACGTTCTGTTTTGTCTGTTTTCATCGACCTGCGTTATGCAGAGTGTGTGTGCTTATACTATCGACTTCGTGTCTGCTCACAAACAAACAAATTAAATTAGTAGCAATACAACTCGAATTAAGCTTTTCTGCACGGCCGCATTCTTCAGGTCTGCGAGTTTGATATTCCAGTTGATGAAATCTAGTAGAACGATGCGATTTGGCCAGGTGTGGGCCAACTATGGCCAGCCAAAGAGAAATGATTTTTTTTTAAGTCTGTTGATACAATGTCATATACTCACGTTATGTGGAGACAGAGATAACATATCAGACCTGGTATCTATTGCCCACTGAAGCGTCGTTTGACTGTCTGATTAAATTTAAAAGCTGGGGTGCGGTGTCAATGACATGACACCAGTTCGGCTGTATCTGTGAAATAAGTGGTTAGTTCACATAAGTCGTGACTTTTTGTGAAACTTTACCTTTTTTTCAAGAACTAAATACTTCTCTCACGTAATAAGCACATTCTGTTTTTCATGTACCCAACACTTATTGGATTACGTTTGCTGCTAATATTTTTGTAATCTGTCCATACTCTTGTCTCTTCAACATCATTTGGTGACAACATGCATCTGGTTAGACATAACTCATCCATGGAACTCACCCGATTATGGTCCGTGGGTAAATTTCTTCATGATTTATATGTATAAACATTGTTTTCTACCCTTGATACTTGTTCTAATGAGATGATATGCTTCTAATTGCATTGCTCTCTGCCTCACGACCCTTATTGCTGTTCGCTTCTTTCACCTATATGCTTGCCTCAACTGCTCATTTGTACATGCCTCAACTCTTCACCCATTGCTTGCCCTCCATCATCTGTGTTGCGTTGATGTGTATTGTGTATGTAGTATGAAACAACCTTTTTATATACTTTCTTTTTAATTGTATTATTCTCCGCCCTATATATATTGTTTCTGTAAATATATTTTGTCACCATATGTTTGTCCTGCATACTTTGTTTTTGAGTGAGCTTTGTGCCTGATTCTTTCCAATTATTTGGCTTGATGGTTTTGTGTATTTGTTTTTTTATCTCTTTTGGTGGTTCAATATTGCTGGGTACGTTTGGTTTGTATGTTCAACTAGTCTGATTGAATTAGTTTGCTGGCGAATGAAGTGAAAACACAGTGGAGTCGTCGTTTTACCGTCGTACCTCGTGAAGTGTTACTTCGATGGTGAACATATAAGTTTTTATATGACCAGTTCGTTCACATCTGACAAGAAGTTACTCAAAATCATTTTTTAGAAACTATCACCACAGCAAAAAAATTGAAGAATAATAGCGTATTTTTAATAAGCAGTGAATTCAGAGTTATTTTTAATTGACGTTGGAGTTAAACCTTACGTTTCATTTGCTGATGTACATTCTAGAACTTAACCTACAAATCTGAACATTTTTTCAAGCTTGAAGACTGAGCATCTTTGGAGAATGAGGAATTGCCAAAAACCTGGGACGCTACCAAAAACTCAAACTTCAAGACCAAGACCCGAGATCTGGTAATTTGTCGCTGACGCTGAGAACAGCCTCTATTTCTACAGTTTCAAAAACTAATTTTAGTGTTTTTTTGCGTTATCTTGCACACATGATACTGCCTGGAGACTTCTTTTTTGTGCAACCAGGCCTGGCACAAGATTTTAGTTGATTTCTTCCGAAGTTTCCGCACATGGCTAATATTAAACGTCATCTGCATTTGATCTCCACTTTGATTGAATTTCATCCAGCTTTGCTATTTTCTTTCTGCTCTAGGGTCAACCCAACAGTGAGCAAGTTAAGCTACTTGAACTACTTGAGCTTTTCATTCAAACAATCACTTTTACAGGTATAGCAAAAATGTGCTTTCAGGAAAATGTCATGACCAATTAAAGCACAGCTAATCTCGAAATGAGGGTCTTGCAACAAGAACCTGTATCCTTTCAGGCGGCGACCAAGACTCAACAAAACGTGGATTGAGACGAGTCTTGAGGCTCCATCATTGGTTTGAACTGTCATGAAGCAATTGCTTTGTTCGAAACGTACAACTTAAAACGTAATTTTCAAACCAAGTATGCTAACTGACGAAACTATTTATCACAGCCAGAGGTGCAAATCAAAACAGCTGACCTGGCAAAAGTGTGACCTTTGTAACAGCAACCAATTTTTGAGAAAACTTAATCTTAGCAAAGAAACGAAACAAAAACAAACTTCCATTCTGGGAATTCTGAATATCAATTATGTTTATACCTGATACGTTAGGCTATGTGACAGCTCAAGTTAAACTTGCAAACCTTTGAATGTGACCTTTTTGCTGAAAAATTTCCTATCCCTGGATTAGGCTCAATGAAGCGCAACATGGATTGGCTGTGCAGGATGTTTGTTTCAGTGAGTTAGTTTGAATCACTAGACGCAATTGCTTTTTTCAAATGCAGGTTTTGCCATGCAATCACTTTGTATGCGCCTACGGAATGCACTAAATACCGACGTTAAGGACTGCTTCAACAAACATAGCAGGCGATCTCCTTACAGCGACAAACGGTTGAAACTACTTGCAGTTCGTTAATTGCAGTAGAGAATATTCAGCAAAGCATGACTGCGCCTGATCTAAAAATAAACTCGCTTAAATTTTTTATGCACGCGTTGAAAGAGTGGGTCGATGACAAAACAAGGATTTCTGGTATAAACCACTGTTTTATACATTAAAGTACTTGAACAAGAACGCAGAATAGCGAAGCATGCAGAGCTATCCACAACCAGACGTGGTTGATTTATGATGTATCTCTCTCGGATTGGTTCATCTACTGTTTGAGATCTCGAGTAGTGGACGTCTCAAGGCGAGAAACAACGGACGCGCATCAGACCAGCCTGTCGTGAAGACGTGCTGTTGTGTAACGCGACAAAAAGCAAAGCTAAGCAATGTTCAAATCAACTACAGAATACTAAATGAACACAGCTGAAACAAAAGAAGACTCGCTAGACGCCATTCCTTCAGCATTTCTGCGCAAAATTCGCTTTAAATCAACAGCACATTTCCATCACAGGTATATGTTGAACTACATATTTATCAGTGAAATTCGATCTTCTGGCGATTATTTTTTTATTTTGCCGACGTTTCACCCACCTATTCAAGTAGGCTTCCTCAGGGCAATGTTTTTAACCACAGATAACATGAAACGTACCAATAACAAGAAACAATTTGAATAAGAGCTGATGATGCCTACTTTGTAGGCGAAATATATGCTCTGTAAGATCTTAGTGTCTGATTCTGTGCTGAGAAAGGATTTCTTTCCACAAACAGTGTAACAAGAAACAATGAGCAGTATGACGTACAAAGATATTTTTATGTTAGTTAACTTTCTACATATTTATGTTATGTTAACTTTCAGCGCTTAAAAGTCCGTATGGACTTAAGAGAGCATAAAACCGTGTTCTGAACAAGCAAACTAAACTATTCAAGTCGAACTAACGACTTTAATCAATTGGCTATCGTCACTAAAAGTTAACTGCATCCCAACCCTCTGTTATAGTGGTCATTGCAGAACGTCATTGAGGAATGACTGAGAGACGGCACGCAATTCGAAGCAACAAATCAACCTGGCATCGCACCTACAACAACCTTGTGTTGCCCACAATTCTAACAACCAATCTAGCTAACAAACATGGGGCGATAGCATCATAAATGTAATCGATTACGATTACTTGCCACATGCTCGATTACGATTACGATAAACAAAATTACAATGTATTTGATTACGATTACATTGAATATAATCACGATTTCAATCGCGATTACATTTTCTGAAACGTTTTCAGAAAGAAAACAAAACCCACTTGTATGGTTTGACGTAATATATTTTCACACAACATACGATATGAACGAATACAAGAAACGAAAATACGAATCACTAAGGATTAAGCGCCAAAAAAGATAAAAACTACATTAACTTTTTCTGAGATGTGTGCAGTCAACAAGCACTTTAAATGTTGATTAAACAAAAATAATCAAGGCATAAAATGTTTGTTGCAATTAATAAACATCAACGTTTCAAATCTTTTATCAGTCAAACGACATCTATCAAGCTCAATTATTCGTCCAGCAACACCGAAAAGTCGTTTGTTGGTAATTGCAAAATTTCTGACGATATTTTTCAATGTGGGTTACGATGTTTTCAGCTGTGTGATGGCTTTTTAATCGTCTGCAAGCTAGTATGCAATTTGCGCAGTTTCCTGTTTGAAACGAACCGTGAGGCCAACATAGCTGCGCATCTGTCTATTAGACCAAACGTCAACGGTAAACGGAAGCGCACTGGTTTCGTTAAGTTTTTATACCAGTATTTGGTAGATATCTGTTGACATGCAAGTTACAGTACCAGCGTTGTGGAAAGGTGTTTTGGACTTGGGTTATATTACCTTATTCCTCTGAGATTGACTTAATCAACATCAACTACTGTACTAATGTTATACATAGCCTACTTGCACTGCAGTACTTATATTTATATATCCTCTTTGAATATATATAAGTACACCAACACCTCTCCTCGTCATGTGAAGCTAACTCGTCTGTTGCCAGTTGCCGACGTGTCTACCCGTTTTTAACTAAAGCTCTTGTTTTTGTTACTAAGTAACCAGACCAGCTATGTCCAACCAAAAATCATTACGAGACAAAAACTATGTCACAATCTTAATAAGGGCCGCACATCGAATGACTCACTTTCATCTTAGCAAACTAAAATTTAGTTCAAATTACTGTAGCCTACTACAAGCATTCAAATTCTAATGGCCAGGCAACGACTGTTTGGCACCTTGCTTTAATCACTTCGTGGTGATGGCTTAGGCAAGTTTAGTGCCAATGGAACAACAAGGGTAGAAATCAGAAAACTAGAAATAATTTTTGTAGGGAAGTGTCAGTATCAAAAATGTCAAATTTAAGATTATCACAATAAAGACAGGTTGTCAGTTTGTACTTACACTACAGCAGGATTTCTCAACCTGTGAGCCATGACACACTAGTGGGCCACGGAAAAATTTGACGGGCCACGGCCTTGTATTATTGAAATTGAGTACATTTTGCAAGATAAGCCTCGAGAACCGGGGCTCTTGTTGCCATGAAAGCGAAATCTAGAAGCAGGCTTAATGTGGAAGATGACTTTATCTGTGCATTATTAAGTATTGAGCCTCGAATATTTTTGCTTTCTAACAACAAACAGGCTCAGCCTTCGCATTGATTGTAGCGCAAGGTGCATTACATTAAATGTTGTTTATCTTTGTTTTTATTCCTGCGCTATGCATGTGCAACCGTTAGCATGGGTGAAGTTGTATAGGCGGTGAGCCATGGATCCTCTGTTTGCTTATTAATTGGGCCACATGTTTGGAAAGGTTAAGAACCCCTGCACTACAGCGAAAACCTAAATTGGGTGGCAAAAAATCTTCGACTGGGTCGCATGCAGCCTGCGGGTCACAGGCTGGATTTATCCGGCTAGACACTACATTACTTCTTGCGGCTGACATGAAGGTTAGCTGGAACAAAGCGAGATTTCGCTGCCAAACCCTGTGCTTGCCTATGGAGCATCTGGATTTAACTCGCACAAACTCGCGAATGGCCTCCCCGATAACGATTAAATTAGTCGTGTATTCGATTACGTTTACATGTCATTTTTGGTCAGTTTAATCGATTAGATTACACAAAAAAGTGCAATCGATTATAATCGAATACGAATAACGATTACCTTGTGTCTGCTAGCTAAGCAAAAGAAAATGATTTGCCGAAACACGTCATGCTTTGTTTAAAATCTTTCACGTATTGAAAATAACTTTAAAATTACCAGCCAAGGCAGAACTTCCAGCTTGGGGCGGATGAAAAGCGGTGTCTTGCAGCAACTTCAAAACAGTAGATGTCCGCCTGCACAAATATCTCATTTCATTTTCACGCACAACGCAATGGTAATGTACATCTGTAGGTGATAACCCATTAACTTACACGTTCTATGCATCGACTTTACTCCTCTATGAGGTATGCCACAACTTGCTGTTCTTGACAACAAGATAAAAATGCGTTTGCCGAATGATTTGGTCTAATTTTTCATTTATTTGGTGGACGGCTGTTGACTTCCACGCACAGCAGGGTGTTTCGTTGTTAACCACAAAAAATACTAAAGTAAGTAAAAATGACAGCGACACACGAAGGCATGCTTTTATGTTGTTGGTAAACATGTTTGCTGGGATGAGATTGTGTCGGCAGGAACAGCTTACAGATTTTCTGGATTAGAAGTAAGCAAAGGTTGAAAGGAATAACAGTCAACTAAATGAAAGAGCAGCCGGAGTAAAAAGCCTGAATCTGTCCCAAACAAATGAACTTTTCAACCAACAGAGATGAACCGAATATTTGAAGAAGACCTACTTCCCATTACAATAAAAATTCAGTTTGGCGATTTTCGTGGTGTTTTTCGGTGATTTCGTGTTTTATTGTAGATATCTACATCCGGATTCACTATCATTTCTCAACTTTTACTGAATGTTGGCTAGTGGGCTCCCTACGGTGGTCAGTAGCCCCCATTCCGTTACGCATCCCCCTGGCTCAACCCTCCAGTTACGCCACTGCGCAGCTTGTACGTCCACAAACTTTCGAACGATTAATCTCCATTTTTGAGGAGTTTAAAAATAAATTGATGTTTTGGTGTTTATCGTCCGCGCAGTTGTTTATGAGTTTAGCGTATTTGTTTATTTATTTAACGACAATCTTGCTACAAGCGGTAGCCTGTCTGGTGCAATCTTGTCGTGTCACGTCGAGCTTTCAAAATACAACGCAAAAAAAACTCTAAAACACAAAGAAAATGCAAAAACGAATACACTGTATCACTAGAATCAACACAGCATTTCAGAAACTCATAAACAGCATTAAATACAGCATCTGAAACAGAGGTCGACGCATCAGGCACAACGTTTATGAGTTTCGTCGCAAAAGTTACGAGTTTTAGTTTGTCGTACCTCGCGGAAGCAGCAGACCTAGACGTGGTGTTTGGAGGAAACCCATTCGGAAATGTTGGTATCAGATGGGTGTTTAAAGATTACAATTTGTTATGCGCAGTAGGTTAGAAGTTAGGAAAAAGGGGCATTTGATGAAGCTGACTGCGGCTTTTAGAATAACGATTATCACTTGGAAAAGGAAACTGTCTAAAATTGCCGCGTTTTGGATTTTTATGTGGGTTAGATAGGTGCCCCTACCTCCAATAATTATATCACATTGCTGCTTCGTGAAGTAATGCGCACCGAGAAGCCTTGCGTGAACGTAATACAGGGTGACACAAAAAAACAGTCATCACCAAAAATCGAATAACTTCCAAAATTTTATTTAGATTGACACATAACTTCAGCTACATTAGGTCAAGCCTGTGTGGCAGACATCTCCAAAATTTCAAGTCTGTACTACAAAAATTCTTTGTTTCACTGGCGCTCAAAAAACGTGTTCCAAATGAGCTCCCGGCTCTGCAGGCACATTTCGATCCGGCGGGCAAAGTTCTCGCTGACCCTCCCGCATCCCTCCCTTGGGATCGCTCTTATTGCTGCCTTTAGGTCAGGGATAGTCTGGGGGTTGTTGCCATACACCCTGTCCTTAAGGTATCCCCACATATAAAAATCTGGGGGGTTCAAGTCCGGTGAATGCGGCGACCACTGC
>Ga0210059_1006631_pt1 | contig 18527 bp, 19 predicted proteins | sample Ectturendosymbi2_FD_188042 | JGI IMG/M metagenome (GOLD analysis project Ga0210059, IMG submission 188042) | Ecteinascidia turbinata endosymbiont from Florida, USA - Sample 2 (SPAdes) (version 2) | ecosystem: Host-associated > Tunicates > Ascidians > Unclassified | place: Key West, Florida... | reverse complement strand
GGGGCCCCGTGCCAGCAGCGGCAGGGTTACGGTATTCTAAGATATTCTAGAGAAGTATACTAGGCCACAACTTAAAACAAGCGTTGTTTTGTTTCTATCTCGGTGGATAACAGCAGAGATATGTTTTTCCAAACCAAATCCGATCCAACAATTTTATTTCAAAATACAATCCAAACCGAAGGTGATCCCAAGGCATCAAAAGACAGTGACAAAGCAGAAAGCTTACTTACGTGACCGAAAAAATCCCGAACAGCATGCAGTGATTGTATGGGGCGCCGTTTGTAAAAATATTATGTCTGACAGATTTAGCACAAAAACTGCTAGCTCTCTAGTGCAATCGGCAGAGGAGCTAGGGCGTTGGTAAGGCAACCGAAAATTGCTGTTTTTAGGCCGAAATCGAAGTACGAATATACCGTAGACCGGCTCTCATTAAAATGTAATTGACTCAATTAGTTGACCCACACATATAAGTAAAAATGTAAGGCACTATTTAACAATAAAAGATCCTCTAAATATTGCAGTGAACAGCTTTCCAAGATATGAAACGAGACTGTGTTTTCCAGTTTTACTGTTAGAGGAAATTTCCAAATGGATGAAATGTTGAAAGACCTTGGATTATGTACTCTCAGTCTGCTGATCAAATTTATAGCTTTTACTGCAAACTTTTTACTGTAATAAGAACACAACCAGTGCATTATCAACAAGTGTATTCAACAACAGTTCTAATCTTCATACAAGGTTATGTGAGCATGAAAATTTAAAGAATCATTTGGAAGCCACATGGAGTTTCTAGGAGTTACCAAAGACTTTGTAATGGTCGGACAATTGACTAAGAGCTACGACGCTGGCTAGAAGATCCTTTGCGTTCATTTTCGGTTGTTTTGTTTGGATTCTAGTAAACCTAAGGAAGTTGCTCACGTACCACCTGGAAGAAATTCGCGTACCATAGTTTGGGAACCGCCTTTAGCTGCTGAAGAGTTGGGCAAATTTTCATTAAAACTACCATTTGGGCAATTTCACATTTGTCAAGAACTTAGACGAAAACTGTTTATCGCTATAGCCAGCGCTGCAGTTGGAGAAAACCACCATCAATTTTGGGCTTGATTACAGAAAAACGTAGTGTGCGTATTTTCATGATAATTCATCCTCCCGGGCCCCAGTATCTGTTGGGTCCAGGTACGATGTACCTCCTACACCCTCCTCTCGTAGGCCCTGGTGCCAGACCAAGTAATTCAGTCCACATAATAGAGTGTAGATTTGAAAAACTTAGGCCTTGTAAAATTATTTGAAGTTCTAAATAACTTTGAAAATATACAGAAGGCAGAAATAAAGAAACACAGCAAAACTTGGAACAGCTTCAACAGTTATCACAATAAAAGTACTGATGGAGACGTAGTCACTAAAAAAACGAAACTGTTGGGTGAAGAACTTCAAGCTCTGAAAATTTTTTTCCCTCCGGTATCTTTACGTCACATGCTGTGGCATTGTGATGTTTCAATAACCCCTGTAAATGGAAGTCTGCTGCAGTTGCTGGCTCCGTGTCAGTGTTGTCAACCTTGCGGTTCTCTCGCGAATTTAAGCATGTTTTTCCTGACCTTGCAGATTATTTTGAAGACCTGTGTGTTGCTTCTTTTTGGGTTAGTTTTATTTTTCAGTTGCTTGCTTTTTGCAGGTTTTTGTTTTTGCGAGCTGCTTGTTTTCGAAATTTTATGTATCATTTACTGTTTCAATTTGCTGCAAAACGCAACTTGGGCATGCTTTTGTGTAAATTTGCTTGGTTTGGGCTTGTTTATCCAGATTTGCAGGTTGTTTTTGTTTTTAAATTATTTGTTTTTTGTTTTGTTCAATTTTCCTATGAAAAGCATTTTGGTCATATTTTTCGATGAAATTGCTGATTTTAGGCTTGTTTTTGTAAAATAACCTGGCATCACTGCTTCGTGTCGTCTGTCGTGATAAATTTAATGTGCTAGTACAGACTAAGCAAAGCTGTTAGTTCTGTATTAGTGTTGTGCATCATGTTAAGTCAGGGAAAACTAAGACGATCATCACGTTTTAGAACTGCGTGTGTGCGAGTGTATGCTCTCAATTTGTTGTGTTGATTGGACGGTGGCGCTTGCTTCATTCAGGAGGTTGTCAATACAATCAGTACTTGTCTGTACGACCGCTTCGTAGGAAGTAGACGCACGTGACAGATGCTAGACACAAGGAGATGTATTACCGTGCATAGCAGTCTAAGCGGGCTCGGGAAACCAACAATGATTTTTGTCTGTTTTTGCACGTGTTTGGGTATGTTGTTAACTATTGATAAACTGTTTTTTCACAACAATTGTTTCTAGATATTTGTTGATTAGGCGCGATAGTGAGATGCTACTTACCTTCAAACAACTGAGCGCTTTTGGGCTTTGTGCGCTTCCTGAAAAATTTTATTGCATCCCTACTAGCAGCTAGCCATCAGAGCGGTTACGCAGCCTTGAACGTTAATCTGGCTGAGACGAAACGAAGCAAGACCTACCATTTCGCCTTGAATGGGAGGAAAATTAGTTAACCCCTATCTCAGAAGATTTGCCTTGAAATCGACAGCTCTTTTCGGATCAACATATGGGTGCGAGTCTGCCGTTTTGCACATGAAAATCATCAAGTCCAAGTACAGATCCACAATGACTGATTGATAACCATCTTGCAGCCTGCTGACGGCTTGCAACCAGCTATTACACTCCTGACTACCAGAAGCTAAACTTCTCGTGGTGCCAGATCTCCCACTCAGTCAGGAAGTATTATTTTCTTTATTAAACCTCAAGAAATCCACCTGTTTTGCATTTGTTTATTTTTCTGTTTGGTTCATAACGGTCATGCTTTATCAAACACGGTTGGCGTGTGTACATGTTTGAGAGAGGAAGCCGGGTTTCTGATGTGAAGTCCCATGGTTGTGTGACAGCAAGGAAAAGTGCTCTGAAGTTAGTTATTGCAGGCTGGAAACGATTGTGTGGATTTGCGGTGTTGACACTTGACTGGTAGACCTCGAGATCCTGGCTACTTGAAAAGTAGACTTTGAGTCTGAAAAGGTTGGGCACCACTGCTTTATATTTTCATCAGCATGCAATTGATTTCTGCTCTTTGATGTCATTCTTTTTCTTCAGTTGCATTTATGTTATTTTGTGATTTAAGTCACAAAAATTCATGAATAAACCATTACCATTCCACGTCAACCAATGCTACCTACCCAGGGCCGGATTTAGCTAATGCGAGCCCTAGGCTAATCCACTTGTGAGGCCCCCTTTCCCACTGTTACGAGGAAAAATGGAAACGCTTTGATCAATTTGCGCAAAGCCGAAAATGGCGATATTGACGCTTTAAAAGTACGGTCAATAAAATATTCTAAATGATGACTAGAGTGCCCACGATCACTGCGCTTGTTGCCGCCTTGGACACAAAAACGTTCAATTACACGGAATTACTGAAATCGTACTTGGCTGGCGAGAACAGGATTATAAATTTTTGCAGGCAAACCAACCGAAAACGTCACTGTTAGGTATTTGACAAAACAAATGGCCTTCGTTTTTTGCAAGTTTCAAATCTGTTTTTTCGTATCTGTGCTAAAAAAAACAATCACACTGTGCATATGTGTGGCGGCATAAAAACGTTAAAGCACAACGTGAAAACCATGTTGCGAATCGCTTACCACAGCTGTAAAAATCTGACACACACGAGCAAAACACGTCAAGTAAAACGCACCCAAATGGTTGCAACTGCTAGGATCACGATTCGCGTGTTTGTTACTCTTTCATACTGCTGAGAATCGAAAGCAATGAAACCGTCGCGCGAAATGATGTGAAGGTTGAACCAGAACCGTCGCCAAAAAGTCTTCAATAGGGGGCTTTGCATTTGCCCAGATGGGCTTAACATTCTGAAAATCTGATAAAATCTCCACTGATTTATAGTGTTTCACATTGCAGTTTGGAGGGTCTAAGCCCACCAATGCTCCCCCCGACAGGACTGGTTTAAACTTCCCTTGTGTTGTCATTATGGAAATGCGTATTAAGACATAATAAGCTACAATCATCGAATGAAGTAAGGCAGAACATAGCACAGTAAACAATTAAAAAGTTTTGTCCTGGCCTTCTTCATAAAAAAATCATCTAGTAATTCACAGAAATTTGTTCGCCTAAGTTTGTCGTTTTTAACGCACCGAATGCTTTATGTGGAATGCTCTCCTGGAACAATGCAGCCCTATAACTCATTCACTATTAATTCTTTTGAATTTTGAAAAAGACTTCTCCTGAGCAGTTAGTGACCATCAAGCTAAGAAATAAGGGTCCGCGTGGTTGGATAAACTAGAACCACTAATCTCAGGCGCGTAACAAGGAGGGTCAAAGGGGACACAATTCCTTAAGCTTTTATCAGGTGTATTTCAAACACGAACAGCCACAAATTCTTTCGCCTGATTCACACGTAACAATCGGTACGATTCACCAAATGCAGGACGCAGTCAACGTGCTTTCAGAACCGTTGCCAGAAAGCCGACAATAGGGGGCTTTATATTTGTGTGGGGGGGCTTTGCGTTCGTGCAGGGGGGGCTTGCCATTCAAATTTGACAAATTTTCCACTAATTTACAATGTTTCATATTTCATTTGGGGGGTTTGGAGCTTTGTTTGGGGGGACTGCGTGCTTTGAGTATGACAACACTATAGTGTAGTCGGCATGTGTCTTGACCAACAGTCACATTGAGATTCATGGAAACTCGTTGGAAGACCCTGGCGTTATCAACACGAAATCTGATTAGGTGAATAAAACTAAATTTCATGGATAATGAAGTCATATAATTTTGACGAATATTTATCGAACTGATCATACACTGGCAATTGACTTTATGTGTACCACAGTTTTCTGGAGGCCCCCTTGGATCTTGAGGCCTTAGGCTTAAGCCTGCATAGCCTGTTGGTAAATCCGGCCCTGTACCTACCCGCTTCTGAAGCTGTTTTTATACGCGCAACGGTTTATTAAGCTAATGACACGGAAATGACATACGTTGGCGGTTTGAGAAACAAACTTTAGTGCAAATTGTGATGCAATAAAGATGCATACATGCAACAAAAATGTATTGTCTTTGAATGTAATTGAGAAAAAAAAACAATTTTTATGGTTAGTGGTTCCCTCTACTATTCTCATACCTCGCTGCGCATTCAGTGTTGCAGCGTCGCTGGGTGAACAACAAACGCATCTAGAACTACAGCAATATCGGTTGAACAAACCTTGGGATATATCGCATTTTGGTGCGGCTTCATCGTTGGTGCCCATTGTCTTCGGTAACTTAGCCACGGCGGAACTTTTCGTTTTGGATTCACTAGTTTTCTGCAATATAATCAACAGGAGAGGTGGTACGGAATACAGTGTAAACACAGTACTTCTGGTTTGTATTGTTTTTCTCTTTTTCGAAAGGGAGTAACTACATACACATTTATAAGTGTGATGACTTAAAATATCTATGTATCAGCGTTGGGTAATTTCGATCGCTAACATCAGTTTCCGTGGACATGGTCTCGAGACCTTCGCACGGTGTTGTACTCGGAATTGAGATATTGGACTCGAAACTTGAATTTCACTGCTATGGACTCGCCGATTTACGGTTACAAAACTCGTTTGAGCACAGGATTTATTGGGATCTTTTGGACTTTACAACCATTTACAATGCTCATGTTCAATAGTGAGCTGTCTAATATTGCGTACAAAAGCCCAGGGTTATTAAAGAAGTCTGTAAATTTCCAGCTGCTTGTGAATGAGCAAATATAGCCAAAACACATAAAGGAGCAATATTATCTTAATTTCGTGGCCATCAGCGGAGTACCATGCTTCTCTAGGGACAAAACTGGGCAATCTGTTTGAGGTAAGGACCCCCATTCGTTTCAACGGGAGTTCCGAGATATTTCACTGCTTTTTCGGTTTTTCTTTATAAAATACATTATCTTCAAAATATTGCTGAATGCGGGGTCTTGTCGATAAGTCAAGCTTATTTTAATCTCAACCATGTGTCGTTATACCGCACCCGCATTGCTCCGTCTTTCCTTGATGAGTCGATACAAAACATCTTTGTGACAAACTAATGCACAATCTGTAGTAAGGAAGCTCTATATCAGAGGTTCTTAACCTGGGGTCCATGAATGTGTTTTAAGGGTCCGCAAACCAAAATCCAATCCGCTAGTTTTTACCCGCTCATGTGAGTCATTATTCAGCTTAATCTCACCCCAACTGTAGTCGGGCATGCACCTCCAGGCCTAACTAGGTAATTCCAGTACTACCTTTACGATATAACAGTCCACATTGTCCACGGAATTTTCTGTCAAAGCTTTGTGTGTGCACTGCCGTGAATAAAAGACTTATATATTTAGTTCTTGTGTAAGCCACCTATTGTTTTATTCATTGCATAGAGGATTCGGAGGTCCGCAAAAAGTAAATATATGACTTAAGCTGGAAAAGTTTGAGAAACACTGCTGTAGATGGTCGTGTGTGGAGTAAAACTTTGAAATGTTATGCAGTTTCAAATTCATATTAATTGCACAAGAGGTTGGCACCCAGAGTCTAAAGACACTAAGTATTGCGAATGGATATGACGGGAACGTTGTTGAAATCTTTATTGATTTATGACTTACCGGCACTATTTGAAAATTTGCACCAATCTTGTTCAGAGGAACATATTTTTATCGCAAGTTTGCTTCAAAGCGAAACACGTATCATTTGGAGCTAGTGATACCAATAAAATATGAAAGTATCGAACTGATCATATACTGATAAAATTACAGCTAGTGCAGGTGCATTTTTCGCATTGCCACCATTTTAGAGATTGGACAAGAAGGACATTTTAAGTTTGACAGTTAAAAGCACTAGGCTTTCAGTATGCTTTTGAGGAATCAGCCCATTGCGCTCTGCTTTCATCTTTTTGCGATGATTCAAACTTGCACATATCTACATTCAAGTATGTACCCTCCACGATAGGGTTAAGCAAGGAATCGATCAGCAAATTTAAAAAAAAGTCGATTTCACGTAAAGTTACGCATTCTCATTCCTTATTCAAATACTGCAGAATAAAATTTAAGGTTGAATGATTACTGATGACGTCACACAATCAATCCGGTAGGTAGCAGGCCTGGAACGGACTTATCCCCACTACAAAAATCGTTCCGCCGCACTTAGTGATTTACGTCCAGGTTAAGTTACAGGACCAAAACTTCCGCAAAAATGTTTGAAATAAAAAAAATGTTTCAGTTTGTGCAGGTTTGATGTGCAATGTGGTTCGCAAGCCTCTTGATTCTGCAATCTGATTTACAGTGCTTTGCCTGGTTTCACGAAAAATAGCCTGAGCCAATGTGACTGGAAGTGTCAATACGATTTTTTTCAAACGCTTTCAGCATGACGTACTTTTCCGCAAATGTAACCTGCCGATGAGAAAACTGCACTGGCAAAAAAGCTGAAAGAATCACATTTTTACCACTGCTCGATTCTCAAGAAAGGACAAGGCAATCCAGGATCTGCATTTTTTCACGATTCCCATTAATAACTGGAGTCGGACCTGAGTCGCTCTTCGATTTGTACTCGAGCCCAGCGATATCGGACGATTAACACTCATTGCCCCGTACAAAAATTTACGAATAGTATGTCGCATATTTTTTCTGATATTTGCAATTTTGCAATGCGTCTAAAATCAATAATTCTTTCAAAGCAAGACATTGGTGCATATACACACAAATCCCGTACACACGGTATCAGAGAGCTTTCACTCGTGGTCTGCAGTGCAAGTGCTCACCAGGCTCACGTATAAAGGTAACTTTGGATTGGAATCTAGCACAGGAAGAAATTGGAGTTCAAGCCAGTGTGTTTAAATTGTATAATGTGGTTGCATGGCGCTCTTTTTCGTTACTTCTGCTCATTTTTATGGGCAGCTGAAACAACGAAGTGGTTTTAAAATTGACCAGCTCAGTTAAACATACGCTTGTTACCCATCCACAATGGAAAGGCTAGGCTATGTGCTGTGTCATTTTAGAAACTGCAAGCAGAAAAAATAGACGTTATTTGAAACGTGCACTTACTGTTTTCAAAACTTTTTCTTTGCTTTTTCCTAATGATGCAGATCGAGATAAAGAAGATTTTTTTTTGGAAGCTGCTTTATTTAAACGGTCTGATGATGTTTTACCAGCAGTTGACTGGTCATGTTGCTGGTGATCATTTGCGGCGTCCACTTGTTTTTCTTTGGTCTTTCTTGCGCTTAGCGATCTTTTCACTTTGGCTGTTGGTTTGCGATCTTCTAAACCAAGTGTACAGCGTTTGGGTTTCAAATGACATTTTAAATCGTACTAAAACACTTCACAGCAACTGTTTGCTTTTGTTTAGTGAAAGGTCTACCAGCCTGCAGGAATTACAGGCAATGAAGCCTCTTGTTTTATAATGTTTCATTTGAGAAGGAAGAGAAATAGGTGGAAAATTAGGAAATTCGCTATCTCATACACAAAAGAAATTATTTTCCGTCGCGGTATTGCATGTACCTCAAAAATTTTACAAAGAAAGAATTATGGCATTTTAAATACAAACTGCTACACTCATATGTCTTATAAAACTAAACACTCTGCTCCATAATACAGTGAAACAACGATAAATGATTGTTTCCTAATCTTACCTGCCGAGTAGGGGTTAGGCGGCGTAACGCTGCTCTTTGGTTGCGATTCAAGCACATGCTTGATTTCTTTCACCCATTCTTGCTTCGTGTTAGCAGATGGAGCTGTTACGGTATAAACGTCTTCTCGACCATGGTACCAAATTTCAAACTTGCGCGGGTCATGTTTTATTTTGTCAGTTATGCCAACCGCGTTCATCTGAAGCAAAACAAATCGGGCACTTGCATTCAATTTCGTACACTGGCAAATTCAAAATAGTTCGCCACGCCGACTCCATAAGTTTTATGTAGTATACCTGCAAGGAGTGTTTGAAAAGGTAAACTTGGTTGTTGCTGTGATTAAATGACCAACTTGCTGAACTGGAAGTGTCGTTTGTCGCGGAATTTTCCATATTTTGCTGTTTGCAAAAGATGAGTTCTTTTCCGTACAGAAACAAATGGCGTTGCATGGGTTTGCTGTACACATTAACAGAAGTGATAAAGACTTACAAATTTAGACCAATGCAAATTTAGAAAAAAATAGACTAACTAATGCACATAAACGCAATAAAACGCAGAAATTCAGAAGCTTGCTGCATCGAATTGGTTCACAGTAAAAACGCTCTTCAGAGACTGATTAGCCTTTCGTTTTGCGGAGAATACCTGGTTACCGCATTTTGGAAACGATACGATGAAAAGTGTGTACGGTATATTTTTGGATGTCATTGATAAGCGTCAATGCGAATGTTACCGCAAAGTCGTCTGTGGATTTGGTCTTTTTCAAAAAACTCTTCCTGCGTTGGACGTTACTTCAAACATGAACATTGCTCTTCACGTGGAGTTTTCACAGAATGGATGTCAATAGGTTTGCGGTATTATGCAGCATGGTCTTAAAAAGCAATAAACTTACGAACAGTTCTTCTTTTACGGTATTTCTTTAAGTAAGAACTCATTATTGTTTTGAAGTAGATTTTGTTGATCAGCCTGTTTTCCAGACCGCCAAGGAACTTTAAAGAAAATAGCTTAACAAGATCAATGTGCAAATGTTATCTATGACCGGATTCGTTAACGTACTTGAATGCATTCTAAATAACAGTCTGCATTCACAATACGTATGTTTCTATGTTACTATGGAGCATGCAGACAACTTAAAATAGACGGCTTTCCTTCACTTTTTTCTTCGTTTTAATAGTAGCTGAAACCTCAGCTTATACAGGAGGCTCACAACCCATAACGTTATTAATGAGGATTTTGATTACATTCTTCAAAGTATTACGCTCCTCTAGAGCAAAATTTAGGAAGAATTCGTTTTACTGCAATTATAAACATTGGCTTTTGACGCTAGACTTACTCTTTTGTCCAAGTACGGCCTGGCAAAAGCGCTGGGAAATTGAGGAGACAGCAGTAGAAAATCAAATCACATTTTAGCTCCTCTCAAAGGATTGTATAATCACTAGGTGATAATTACGTATTTTTACGGAGGGATACATTTTATCTTTCTAATACATCGGAAAAGGTGCAACACTTAGACTGCAGCATAGAAGTGCTTCACGTTGTAAGCACATTTATTCGTGTCGGTTGTAACTGTTACTGAATCAACGCAAAGAAAAGAAAATAGCTTGTTTCCACTTATAAACAAAAGTTCTCTCATGGTAAGAAAATTATGAAGTGACGATGAAAAGGTATATCGGAAAAAAAATGAAAAAACTTACGTGAATCTCGATTTTGTCAAAGACTTCACTCCAGCCTTTTTATGATCTACTTGCACAGAAAATGCACCTTGCATCAGCAGTTTTCCCAACGATGACAAGTCTCCCTGTGCGAGTCGTATTTAACGTACATAAAAATATAACCTCAATTAACACAACGGTCTTATTCACAATGTTTGCATATTACTTTGCAACAATCGACATTGGCTACTATCTCGTTACTATTTCGATCACGCAGCAGATACGCATTCTTTTGTTGGTGTTTTAAACGTTTGCATTCTACTGTTTTGGTTGTTTTAGCTGCAACTTTTGCTGAGCGATTTGGCTTAGTGTATAGCCACCTAGTTTTAGCTGCCCTTCTGCGTTGATCCCTTGCACCGCACGTCAGAGGAAATCCCGGTTGGCACTTTGTTTTTTTTTTAAACTCCGACTAACCAACTTGAGAGAGGAAAATTTTCGCTACAATTTCGACTTGTGTTGGCATTGTGATGCAACCAGGACGGATTTAAGGAGCATGGGGCCCCAGCAGGGGCGTAACGAGGATAGATGACGACCGGGGCAAGAAGCAAGTTTGGCACCCCATGTTCGAACCTGAGCTCTTTCGGAAGCAAATTTACTGTATTGAAGAAAGTACTTGTGACATTGTTAGGACTTTTCGGCGCCTCCCGCAGTGATTCGGCCCCCGGAGAATTGTGCCCCCTCGTTACGACCCTGGGCCCTAGACCATCTTAGTCTCTGGGGCCACACTCACGTGTGGCATCCGTTTGGCCTCTTGCCTTAAAAGGGGGAAATATGCACCACTTACGTTACGCCTAGTTACCCCTCAAAAATTCATCTTTTGTGGTGCTGACTTTGGTTCTACGATTGCTTAGATCAGTGGTTCCCAACCTTCCTATAACCATGTACCCCTTCAGCATTTCGACAGATGAGCATGTACCCCTAAAATTTCTTATGACAAAAAGGCTGAGTAAAATAACAAAAATCCACTTAATTTCAACAGAGCTTTCATGTTTTAGAATATTTGGAAATACAAAATATATAAAGATATTTTCCCTTCTATCGCCAACCTTAAATGTACCCCTTCATATAGGCAAATGTACCCCTATGGGTACATGAACCCCAGGTTGGGAATCCCTGCTTTAGATCTTCGACAGAAATGTAAGCCTTTCCTACATTCTTCTCAAGAACCATGAAATGACAGTGCGATCTTTTCTTGGAATTTATAGCTTTTTCGTATAGTCCAGAAGCTCTCTTTGTTAAATTCCGGTGATTTTAAGCGTTTTTGCAGATTTATTTTTCGGATATTTACATTTTCATGCGGGACCGTGTTGCCACCCTCGAAAACATCGTCTAGTTATCGATCTGATTAGATGCATGTAAACTCCTTTGCTATATGGTAACTGCATATTTTACGGACCAAACAAGCACAATCCATTCAGTGGACACAGGATTTGCTTACGCCGTTTTTAAGTTGTTTTATTCCAAACTATACAAAATATACTGTTTAAATCCTCTATACCAGGGGCGGGGAACCTATTTACTATCAGGGGCCGCATGGATTGTGAATTATAATTCTACTATTATCTAACTATGAGGAAGAGCGATTGCTTTTGACTTACTATTTAAGTACCTGCTTATCATGGAGTTTCGTTGTGCCGCGATGTTGTGCTCTAACTTGGGTAACGGAAATTCTGGTGCGGGCCATATCAAATGTTCACGCGGGCCACAGGTTCCCCACCCCTGCTCAATACTGTAGGCCATGGGTCTCAAGCACGCGGTCCGCTATGCTTTTTCGGAATTTTCAAATAATTAACATTTACGTTATATTTAATCAGTTTAATCACCGGTGTTTTAAAAGTGCTCAACCAGCGAGTGAACAAGCTCCTCTTTAAACGAACGTAGAGACAGCTAGAAATGATTTGCATATAACTCATGACACTTTTCACATGAAATAAGATGTAAAAGCTATTTCTAGTAAGGGTCAGGTACCGCCATTTTTGGGTCAGCGTCCTAATGTGGCCCTCGGGTAGTCATAATGCAGCCCTCGGGTTATTCTATAAGTTCTCATTTGGCCCTCGGACCAATTTGAGTTTGAGACCCCTGTTATAGGCTGATGTCAAACAGCATGGCAAACAGAAGACAAGTTTTGCACTACGAAGTATTTTCGCAACACCCTCAGCTAACCATATGAAGTTAGTCCAGTGTGGACACATGCTTTTTTTCAAGCAAAACTCACGAGAAACTGCTCTACCTGATTTAAGTATCATCTAAAACTTCAACAGGCAAGCTCTGCAAGCAAACGTATGGTTGCTACACCAAGCACCCTATGGTTGACACACTTTCCGGACCACTGCCACATTTAGGTTTGACCTCGCAGATAATTCCTATATTCCAAAATAATTTTGGAAATAACTAAAAGCGAAACAACAGTTACTTAATAAATTCCGGTCTTGCCTTAAATATTTTTACCTGATACCCAACAATAGCGATTTGATGCATGCTGTCATTGACAGACTTCAAAATATCCAACATCGCTTGTATAGCTTCTTCTAACTCGGTGGAATCTTTTGTTTCGTGTTTAAGCATTTGCTGAAAATGTGTACACACAACTTTAACAGGTCAAGAATTAAAGACGCGTATCTCTTGCACATTTAATATACTGTACGATCTTAACCTCCGTCGAAGTTTGAACAACAGTTTTATTTAACTACATATATTCAAGGACCTTTGGAGCTGCTTTTATGCTGCGTGCGTGATTTTATATTGTTGGTGTTTGAGAATATGTGGGAGCTGTGCACTTCGCCGTTCATTATTACTGCTCTTATTGTTCCGCCACAAAATGTTTCGTGAAAGCTTCAAAAGTCGGGAATTTTTCAGAAGCGGGACAATGTGTTCAAATCGACTTCAGGTTGAAATGCTGCAGTAGCCTAATCAAACATGCCACTGGGTTTGTTTGCGTAAATTCGAAAGTAGCCTATATTAAATATATATTTGTGCAATTTTTCCCCTTCATCTGCGTGCTGATAGAGTAGTTACCACAATTACATGCCTTACAATTTTCTTGCAATTAGCCAGGTTGCTTCTAGATTGTAAATGGCTACCCATATCTTTAATAAGCGGCCCTTTCGATAAAACAAACTACTCATTCTTCCCAGCAAACCTCTTGTAGAATCAACTTGCCACATTTTGTACTGTGGTGCAAAGTTAACATGTCACTTGACAACAACTCTTTAACTTTTGTTAAACATAGTTTCTTTTTACACGAATTTACAGAAAAGGATTGCTCAATAAACCTAAACCGCCGTTTAATTAAAACGCAATGCACGGAGTTGCTGTCTATCGAAAGAAATCCTTTCATAACTAAGAATCAGACACTAAGACCTTACAGAGTATATATTTTGCCGACTAGGCAGGCATCATCTGCTCTTATTCAAATAGAATCACGGAGTTGCTGTAGATTATTGTAAACAATATAGTCACAAATATCGAAAACATATTATATTATTCAACGTTTCAGCTTAATGGCAAGCCATCATCAGGAAATTAATAAAATACATCAGTGACACAGAAGTCACTGTATCGAAAGGAATCCTGTCACAGCTAAGAATTAGGCACTAAGATCTTAACAGAGTGTATATTTCGCCTACTATGTAGGCATCATCAGTACTTATTCAAATCAGAGGCGGCCACGGATCCGGAGTCGACTCCGGCAGGGTTCTGCGTTTTGCTTTCGGACCCGAATCTGGAACCAGAGTAAAAAATTTGTGAAAAACGGACCCGGATCACTTGTCATTTTCGGCAGTGGCAGGAATCTGCGTAGTCTTTATAATTGTCATTTTTTAAAGTAAAAACATTGCTGAATTTCGGTTGCATCGATGGTAGCCGGAGTCTGAACATGAGTCGGGTTCTCCAATTTGAAAAAATTTAGGACCCGGATCCGGATTCAAAAATTTTGGAACAGGAGTGGAGTCGGCGTCTGAAAATGTGACTCTGACCACCTCTGATTCAAATGGAATGACACAGAAAAGTAAAGATGTGAACTAAGGGCATTCTTGCCATATTGCGCAACAGAGACCATTACGTGTTAAACAAGGGAATAGACGAACGATCCATGTTGAGAGTTGAGATCTGGTTGGTGTTCCTGTATTTTATTAGAAGAGACTGGAGTAGGAGAAGTTTCTTTTGATCGGCGATGCTGTCACTGATGGACAGGAATTTGATAATTTTCTGATGATGGCTTGCGATTAAGTTATAACGTTGAATGAAGTAACATGTTTTCGATGTTTGTGGCTTTATTGTTTGCAATAAGAATTCAAACGCAGTATCCCAACAACGAGCAGCTGAAACTTAGTTCAAGTCAGTGATGGAGACGTCAGTCTACAAGCGTAAAAACACTTGGCAGTTAAGGTATATTGGGAAGATGAACCGGATAGAAGCTTTTCTAGTTTCATCACCTGCAACAACAACTGGTACTTCGTCAACCGCTGTATCGGCTTCAGTAGATAGGCTCCTAGAGACAATCGATGACCTAACTTCCGCTGGCATTCAACAAAGAAAGGGTGGTGTTCTCCTATGCGTGATCGTAGTTTCTCCGACTTCATGCTATTTTGGCAATAATTGCAGTAAATATGGAAGCTTTCTTTCTGAAAATTAAAAGAGAAAAATTTAATCATTTTTGTCAAAGCAAAGAAAGTAACACCATTTTTATTTTGGACTTTTTTGCGAAGCAACAGATGAAACTGAGTGGTTCTTCATCAAATGCGAATCGATTTTCCGTGTACACAGAAATTGCAAATGCATGGCCTGCTGAGGTATCGAAATGTATAGCGATTTTAGACAACCGGTTTAGTTGAATAATTAGACTTTGAGAACGAAAATGACAAACTCTTGGGCTATATGATTGATCCACACCACCTGAAAAGGTTATAAATATCCAGTAATTTTTGCCTTTCAGGCTCCATCTTTGTGTTGGTTGATGCATGGGAGCAATGAAAGTCATGCGCAACGTTGGCAGTATCTCGTTATTTAACCCAACATCCAGTGTTAATACCAACAGGACATGAGTTACAGCCACAGCGAAGATAGGTGCATCGTTTTACTCATGGCGCCTAGCCGGTGTAAAGGAAGGAAAACAATTTTCGATAAAGGTCCAGGATGCACAGTTTCCTGCGTTTGTTTAAACTCAACATATGCGTTTATTTTAATATGGCATCTTTAGCCTCAGAGAATATGACACTTACGTTAGCGATCACCATATTTGCATGAGATGTTTAACATAAAAACCAACAAAGTTTAGCACAAAAGATTACACGTTCAAACAAATAAAAACTCTTTTTCGAAGGCATTTTTGTGCTATTATTTTTATGAAAGTCGCAACGGTTAAATCTAAAAAATCGCACACGTCAAGAAAACGTGGAAATTCCAAGATGACAATGCTATTTAAATATGCAAAGGTAGACTCCTAAACAATTTATAAAACGAGACGATCGCCAATAACGTTCTGGGCTGCGCGTATTCGTGTTCTGTTTTCTTTGCAGAACAATTACCTTCATTGTTAAAACGAGCTACCATGCTAATCAACGTAAACAGAGTGAGGTAATCAAAGTAAACACACGTAATCAAGCTACCGTATCACTTCCACGTGACAAATTTTAAGAATTAGCCCAACACTAGCGTAAAAAATTGTTGCGGTATTGCAACAGCAACGGGACTTTTCAAAAAACACCATAACAACGTAACTGCACTTATATACCCTAGTCATATCATCGTTGCGATACTTACCCGCCGAATAAAACATTTGCCAACCTCTGATGGAGAGGTTTCGAATTCTTTCAAATCAGCAAAGAATATATCGCCATGAAAATGATATATCTCATCCATATTGCCAAGCAAGACATGAACATTTCCTTTGAGCTCCTCGGGCACGAGGATTGCTTCATCAGGCGACTCTATTTCTTTACCGTAACCCTGCAACGAAATTTTACTGCTTACTATTGCTTCCGAGCAGCTGAACAAAGGACCTGATGTACAACGCGGGTAAATAAAATGCGACCGATCGCATGAGCAGAAAGATTTGGGTTGTCATTCATCCGAGGATGATAGCGTTTCAGCTCTGCATACTTGCAACAATAAAACAGTTGGAAATTTTTAGCCCAATGCAGGTCAAAAATGGACCACATTTGTCTGATGTTTGAAAACTCACGAAAATATTTGGGGGGAAACCGAATTTCGAAATTTAGGGTATAAGGAGTTTTCCAAACATGCTACATCCTCATACATTATCACGACGGTCTCCTAAAAACAGCGCTTAATTTAGAGCAGTTGATTGCAGGTTAGTTCTTATATCGAACTAAGTGCAGTCACTGATACAGTAGAAGCGAATGGCTGCACAGCATGTTCCAGCCAAGGCTGTTGAGCCGGAACTAAAATTTCAGACTCCGGCTCTGTCTCCATCCTCAGGCATCTAAAGTTTTTGTCTCCAGCTCCGGTTCGAAAATATCCATTACAAACGGAAAACCATTGTAATATTTGTACAACTAGATTGCTACACATACTAGGGCTGTGGAAACGAAACCCAAATTTCAGGCTCCGACTCCGGCTCCAGCCATCCAAAATTGGTTTGGCTCCGGCTCCGCTCCACAGCCCTGGTGCCCAGCATAAACGACAAGAATTCGTACGGTGAAACTATTATCGATTTGATCAGTGAAGACAACGTTGGAAGCTTTTCATTACACAAGAGAAGTCGCGGCGTGCTAACACAAGTACCAAAGCATTTAAAATGTTTTCAACATCAAAAGTTCTTTTCTGCAAATTCAAGTGCTGTTAATAAATGCGTAAATTGCATAAAAAGAGCTTTGCTTGAGTGAAATTGAAGTGTCCAAAGTTGGTTCCATTACAAAACACACCTGTTTTAACGTGGCGCAGGTGGATGACAACAGCCTTCGCAGATAAAAGAGATGGAGAGCTGAACGCGTTTAACGCGATCGCATATTTTAATACAACTGCATAGGCAAGACAACTGCAGTGGCAGAAGGCGGTACGAACGAGACTTCCGCTGGCACTATTTTTGACGTTTCAATGAGAAGCAGTTTACAGTAATAAATGTTCGAGGAGTATACCGGATCCTAACAACTGTATTTAATGGCAAAGTATGTTCAACATTGTACCAGCAATTGCACCCGTTGCCAAACATGGTCACGAGCCCTGGATTTCCAAGATCATTTCGATTAATATAGCAACATCTCCTGAGTACAAATCATTAGAATCAACTTTTGAGTGAAGTCGCATCGGTTCACTGACAGACTCACGTGGGTCGAGGCAAGTCACAAATGGTGATGAGTCGTAAACAGTGTTCACTCAAAGCCTACATCTAACAAAGAGTAAACATCCGAAAACGCATATATCACATTCAGAGTTTCGAAAACTGAAGTGAGAAACTTGAGTAACACTCTCTGCCAGTAGCCAATCTGCTGCCAAGGTGGAAAGTTTGCATCTTGACTTTGAACAGATGATCACTTTTTATTATTTCACCTTTTTGTGTTGCTAAAAGGTGAAACCATTATTTCATTTTATAAATCTCTGATTTTGACAAATGCGGCAACAATGCTCTTTGCTACCAGGATTTTCAATTCAAGCACTCCAAGTGGAGGATTGAAGTGGTAACAAGAGGCGGTTCAAACAGTAAGCTTTAACCAAACCAGCATCGATTCTCGGAGTGACTTGGAAATTCAATTCGAAAAAAAGTTTTAACCACGGCTGCGAAGCCGGAGCGCCGGAGTTGGGCATTTTGCCTGGAGCCGGAGCTCAGATTAAAAACCAGAAGCAGCCGGAGCCAGAGCTCAGTTTAAAATTTAGGACCGGAGCTGGAGCTATGGCCATTTGAGAGGCAGCTCCGGCTCCTTTCCTAGATACTAACGTTTTTGCCAAATTGACTGAAAACTCGACTTACTTTACCGAAAACAGTGCTCTTTATAGCACACTAATGCGATTGCTACGAGTTACGACACCAGACTGCAACAATGGATCCGCGAGTCTGATGTTCCTTAGTTTAATAATCGCTAAGGCTGTGGGATCGTAGCTGGACAGGCGTGGTGTTACTTGTAGAAGAAAAACTACCACATCTTACTTTCTAGTCAGAATGATCAAACCGGATCTGTAGTAGAGTAGCGATTAGAGTCCT
>Ga0210059_1006630_pt1 | contig 18527 bp, 7 predicted proteins | sample Ectturendosymbi2_FD_188042 | JGI IMG/M metagenome (GOLD analysis project Ga0210059, IMG submission 188042) | Ecteinascidia turbinata endosymbiont from Florida, USA - Sample 2 (SPAdes) (version 2) | ecosystem: Host-associated > Tunicates > Ascidians > Unclassified | place: Key West, Florida... | reverse complement strand
CGATGCATGGATTAATACCACTGAAAAAAAACAAAGCCCAACTTTGACAGAAGCCAGATGTATACCTGGGAAGTATCATGAATGTAAAACATAGATTACAAAAATTAGTTGGAGCAGACAACAGCCAAAAGTGAAAAAATGGTTCACCGGTCACCACATATGACAATGTACAAGCAAAAGCACTTCCATTACATTATACGAAATAACATCGATTTTCAAGTGACATAACTTGACCAATTTTTTTTCACATTATCGCAGATTTTAAGTTTGTGTAGTAACAACATTGTTGTTGCTTTATTATTTAAGCTATAGAAATGGCCAAAAGGCGTTTTGTTTGTAGAGCAGTGGGGGATCCGGTTGGGGGAATTTACCCCCAAACATGATTGTGTGGCGCTCCCTTTTGGTGCCCACAGCAGGGATGGCCAAACCTGCCCCACATTAGAGCCGTATATAATAAAACTTTGATTTTCACGAGCCGCAATATACCAATATAAGTATAATTTGTATTTGCACGTTCGTTTTGTTATGGAACAAGTGTTAATGTCATGTGGTGATCTTGTGAGTTGTGCACTGGATTGTAAGAAATGTGTAAACTGATTCGCAAGGTGCCGCAGCCGATCGAGTGCGTTCCTTCAGGTATCACTTGTAAAAGGTGCACGATGCTTCCACTTGACTGGCTTCAGTTGTTGTATCAGCTTCTTCAGAAAATATTTTCGACGATGTCTGCTGCCCACTGAGTGGCTATTTGTTCGCTGTCAAACCGGACTTAGATGGATATAATCAGTCATGGACAAGTTTGCGTGATTTGATTCATGGTGGCGTTTCAAGTTCCAAGCTTTGTGAAGCACTGAGGATAAGACGCAGATGTTCACCCCACAAAATTTTCACACCTAGCAAGATTTCTGCAGTGTAGCAATTTGATCGGCACATCCGCAAAAATTTTTTCTAGCTGCAAGCCTTTGTAATTTTCTTTGACTTCCTTTAAATGCGTAATGGTAATTGAAGCGTTTGCAACTGAACCACGAAACCTGCGATTGCTCTTTTTAGTTTCGGTAACTCCACATTCCATCCGTACACGTCAAATAGCTTTCTTGAACCAGTAAGGTTAGGTCGGGTCAGGTCTGGCGAGATATTGGCGAACAGTAAACCGATAGGATATGCGCGCGCAGGATGCTTTTGCGTACATCTTTTACACACTTTTTGTAAATACAAGAGATTGTTGGGGACACCAACAGTGCTTTTAGTGCTTGTGCAGCGTGTGAAAAATGATGACTCATCTGTTTCGACCCGTTTCAAAAAGTGTTGTGAATTTATGATATAAAGCACTTTTATATTGATGGTTCCATGAAAATTTGCATAGTTTGACTTGGTCTAGAAAAGGTAACCGCTTTTGTGTGACACCCAACTAGGGATGTGTATCATGGAACATTTAGAGGTTCTGGAATATGCCGGAATCTTTATTTCGAATCCAGAACAGTGCTCTTCAACCTTTTTGTCATCGTGGAACCCCTGATATACTTTCGCGTTTGTCATGGAACCCCTATTAACACAATATGAAAAAACACGAATTAGTTGTACGAAAATCAAATATTTCGTTATTCGACACTTCAATAAATAAAAAATTATTACAGAAGTTAAAAAGCGAGAAATTTAATGACTCGGTTGTTCTTGCATTTTTGGAATGTAACACTACATTCACAATTTGGTCATCCGGCCAAAAGAACCCGTATCTCAAATATGTGTCGTCCCATTTTCTAGCTTTGGCAATTGAATTACATTTGGTCCGCTTCGGATTAGGTACCTCTTTTGCATTTGAACTACATTGTTCATTACCATCCACACCTTCGCTGTTGTTATTATTTCGTTTCACACAAGAAAATATGCTATTTTGCTTCATCTGGCTTGACTAAATAGTACAAAGTTGTGTTTCAAACTGTTTTTACTTTATTCCCACAAAGTTGAACAGCAGCTCTGGTCTGTGACTCAGTCTACTCTTTACCAGACTCAGGCTGAGTCTACTTTCTACTCAGCCTACTCTAATGTGAACTGTACATCTCTACTGAGAACTGTACAACATCGTATAACTGTGATTCACAATAACGTTCTTAATTGCACAACAGTGAAGAAGTGACGCAACAACTGTCAATACTTATTCCACTATCTGCACTCAACCTCCTGTATAATCAACTGGCCTACTTGGAGTCTGAATGCGGCACGGTGATCTACAAAATTTCAATGAAGCAAAAAATCATTTCCCCTAAAAATGAGGAGGAACCGTCACGGGACCCCCACTACATGTTTTGCGGAATCCTAGGGTTCCGTGGAACCCCTGTTGAAGAGCACTGATCCAGAATATTGAATCCTATTCCGGAATAACTTGTTAGGACCTAAATGAGCTGATTGCTCAGAGGATTGGAACGCCGATCAACGATCACACGGCCTGTTGATTAGCTCGTTACGTCACTACGCAGTGCCGGGAGTTTGTTGTGTGTTTCTTTCTTTCTCTTACTCAGGAGCGCAGAGTGCCACTGCAAAATTTACTGAAAGTGTTTGTTTTGCTAACTTTGCAATTTTTCACGCTTATTTAATTCAAATTTATTTCGAATCCAAATATTCGAAAAAACTCAGATTTTTGGATTCGAATACTGAAGGATTGGAATCCATAGGATTCGATATTCCATTATATGCACCCAACCGCCGTCACCACCAGAGAATATACTGTATTTTAAGATATGTGCACCTTAAAAAGCAAATTTTTTGGAACACCCTACACCAAAAAAACTCCTGTGACGTATACTTCATAACAGCAAGATGAGTGGCGTGAACAATTTTTGATTGGGGGGGGAATGAAAGTATTGCTTAATCCTGCAAAAATGCTAAATCTGGTAAGCATTCACTGAAAAGTGAAGACCAAAAACATAAAGGTCACCGACTATTTTCTAGACCGATAACACACAGAAGGGCTTATGTGAGGGCTAAAATAACCATCTTGTTCACAAGCAGGGCAAATAGGGACATTTTAGATTTTGAAAAAAAACAGCAGCAAACCACTGAAAAAACTGAGTTGGTGTTTTTCTAAATATTCATTGAATCAAACGATAAAGCCAATGCAGATAAAGAAGCCCGAGTACCTTTGATAGACTCGAGACCTGTTCTGGTAAGTGTTGATCTTGCAGGGTGGAAGCCTCGGTCTTTAGGCTTCCAATGCTATGTTTAGACTTGACATTTTGAATGAAACATCACGCTAGAACTTTGCTTGGAAAACCGGTTGTTTAAATGCAAAGCCACCAGTACGGCCCTATCCCCAAACAAACACAGAATACACCCAAAATATTTTCTGGAGCTCGAGAAAAAATTTAAGCAGAAAAATTACACGAAAAGCACAGTATCGGTCTTGTCTCGGTCTACAGGCTGAGTGTCGAAGCTCCAACCAAATGACAAACAGCCTTCTGTCTCAGACAAGTACATCCTCCACCTTCGATTTAACCGCACCAAAGGGTACAAGTGAAGTTTTAAGTACTCCAATTTACACTTTTGCATTAATTAAAATACCTGGATCATACATTTAGTGTTATAGAGACGTCGGCTTGAGGTTAAATCACTGCGTCAAAGTAGTTTGCTGATCCAGACGTTGAAAATAATGTAAGCCAAGCTCAAAAAATACCAATGAAGTTCCCCTTGTGCTGTATGTTCAAATACATTAGCAAAATCTCTGTCGTTGAGAAAAAAGCTTATCGTTACGATTTATCTTCAGAGACGTAACTTTGGTTTGGGCCAAGGTGAAGTTATCCGTTGATAAACAGCAGCTTCTGCAAAGCACACATTTTTTGACTCAAATCACTAAATTTACCAGTAAGCCAACTGCGCTTAATTCGAGGACTTCGCAAGCTTCGGAAAATCGAACTAGTAATTTACATGGAAACTTTGTTTCAGACTGTGAGTTGTATTTTCAGATCAAACTATGACCAACTAAAATAGCTGCAAAATTCTCTTCTAACTTTAGATTCAAAGTGGGTATCTGTTTTCCATAAAAAAATATTCAGAACACGCGTTTCGGTTTTGAAACTATTTAGAGTTGATGTCACTGATATTTTGACTCACTGAAATACAAGCCTGATAACAGAACATCTTTTCTGCTTGAACATATCCGCTGACAACTTCATGTTCATTCAGACGAATAAAATAAGGTCCACTTCTTTGAAATGTCTCCACATCTCACGGTAGTTGTAAAAAACGACCCAAAAAAACCACCCTTTTTTTAAAGCCCACTTAAAAACCCGATAAAACCCACTCTTTACTTTTCCTTTGAAAAATCTATTAAGAAGTAAAAAATAAAATAAGCAAGTGACTTGTACAGCTTACTGTAATTTTTTTTTTAATCAAACAAAACGAATGGCAACGAAATTTGAAAAGGGCTTGAAAAAAAGTGAAGAAAAAATCAAACAGTTTGCGTACATTCTAATGGTAATCTTCTTCAGCTCTACACAATCGGTATATTTTAACCAATTTTTCTGCCTTCTCTTCATCTAAACATTTTCTGATTTTGGACCATACCGAATCATATATTGAAAACATACCTTCGAGAGATGCTGAACTAGCAGGGCATGCACATAAACTTGACGTGAACTGCAGAGTTTGTGTGGGAATGTTTTTTCTGTCTGCTGTGCGCATTCTCGCCAAGCCTTACCACTTAGAGGTTAATAGACCAACAACACTTTGCGAAAACAAAGATGGGGTACATTTCTTTACCCTCAATTTTGAATGCCATAATAGGTATAACAAGTTTTTGTGTAATCCTGAAAATAGTGATATTGCATGATGGAATAAAAACAATTCAGAATGGTTTTTTTCTGTTTTCCTTAAAAAAAGAACAAATTTTGTTTCTTTCTAAAAAAACAAAAAAAACAATTTAAAAAAAAACAAACAAAAAAGCCCAGGTGGGTTGTTTTTTTTTGAAAAAAAAACTGTTTTTTCTCAACCCTGCCACATCTACTGCCAGGAATAGGCAATACATATATTTAAGATTATAATGAAAAAAAAACGTAAAATTAATTCCGTTTACAGAAGCATTGCAGACAAAACTTGAGTTGTAATTTTTTTCTCTGCTTTGTGACGAATGACGGAACAAAATGACTGGCACCCTGTTTGGAAAAGCATGGCAGTAACTAAATGAGAGCAGAGGTTGCTGAGAACAGTGAGGTGTATGAGACCTCCTAGGGATGCTAATCGCACGTCCCTTCCGAGAGGAAATGGAGCTTTGGAGAACGAATAAAGAAACTGTTAAGAAGCTCATCAACCGTGCGGAACATTGAACTGCTGATTGCGGCTACATACACATACATTTCAGCAAAAACAGTTTAACATAATAACAGTGCACCCCTGCACTTACAAAGCATGGGTAGAGCGATGCTGAATGTGAAAACCATAATAGAGCCAATGCTGTACATAGCCAAGGTGCAACAGGTAATCAGTCCAAAAACAACCGCTGATGGGTGTTGTTTTTTGAAAACTTGGACGCTCCGTCTGCAACAGATTACACACAATAAACATCGCAAAAGTATGAAAGCAGAAACAAGCAGACAGATTCCTTACAAGGCTAAAGTTTGTTTTGTTTTTGAGATTACACACAGCTAACAATTTCATCAAATTGCACCTACATCAGTGCAGCAATTATGCTGTTGATTTATTAGCGTTGAATTTATAATTTCTTATCAATCGGTGTGTAGTCATAAGAAATTCAACACAATTGCAATGGGATTTCACACTTTATAAAGTACAAGGTGCATAATGCATATACATATTTACTTCACAACATATTTTTGCTGAATACTGACAATATTAAAACATTTTGACAGGGTTTCATTTTGCTTCGGTTAACACTTTCTCTGCTATCCTTTGATCCTTGGGATCTGAGCACATCGATAAAAGAATCTGGTTGTATCGCAAAAATATCCTGCTCAACTGTGCAGATCATCCAACAAATGTGAACATGCATGTCAACCTGCAACTCTATCACACCACCCAGAATCACCTCGAATATAGTTACCAAATCCAAAACTTCAAGAAAGATTATCATACTGTCAAGGGGCACTTGGTTGAGACAACCCATGTTTTCCAATGACATTTATTTTGTAGTTATCAGTCAAAATATTTAATATTTTACACTTACACTAATAAACTCAAACTATCATTTGAGAATGGTTATCATGAGACTTTCACATCACTGTACATTTTACAAAACAACACAGAACGATTTTCAATGCTAGTAATTAAAACAGATTGAACATTTTTTGCACGAACATAAGGTAGCAAGTTCAACTGTTAGCAAGATTCTGAACTTCCCTAAATGGGAAAACTGATTATCTTTATCTATACTGGAAATGTGTCTAGCTGATCACTAGTGGTACTTAACCCATCTGGTACATACTCAGACTAACAAGCTAATCACTAACTTTCTGATGCATAAAACAAACTGTCTTTGTACAAGATCAGTGGTTAAAAATGTTTGGGTTATTGAAAATCTGCCATGGTACTCAGCACAAACAGTTACATGCCAACAAGCTTTCAATGAGTCTAATCGAAATTGTAGCTTATTAGCCCTGTTGTTGCTAGTCTTTAGTTCAGTGAAAATATTTGGTACTGCATCAATTAGCGCTAGGCATATTACACATCACTCCAGCTATTGCAAAGCTTCCAAAAATGTGTATGATGGTTAAAATTGTTGGGTTACTCTAGGTTGCATCAGTCTAGAACAGGAGTGGGGAACCTGTGGACAGTATGAGCATTTGATATGGCCCGCATCAGACGTTCTGTTACCCCAAGTTAGAGCACAACATCATGTCAAAATGAAGCTCCATGATAAACAGGTACTCAGATTGTAAATTCAGTCACTCTTCCTCAACAGTTAGATAAAGGTAGGATTTGAGGATAAAATTAATTGATTTTGTGGCCTGCCAGCAATAATGCACAATTCATGCACCCCGTGATTATTAAGTAGGTTACTACCCTTGGTCTAGAGTTTAAATTACATAGCCAGTCGACTTTTGTAACGGCTAGCTTGTTTGATAACGTTTACTAACGTTTACTAGTGACCTATGTTTCAGATATCAAACCTATAGCAATGCAACAAAAAGCATTGAACTGCTTCCTGACTTTTATTAGCTTTGAAAAAAGTAAATTTTGAGTACCTGAATGATTAAAATATAAAATAAGATTTTGCCTCAGAGGTAAGATTCAAAAGTATATCTGGATGAACATCACCACGGAGATCAGCTCCAAACTTCCAATCAAGCTTTACATACAGTAGGTGAAACGTTTCTATATATACAACAATGAATGATTGATCTGTAGGAGATATTGTCCCCATGTTGGTAGTTTTGAATTGACAAATCTTGTCAAACCTATAAAATTAAGTTTATTTGCAAGCTTTAGCTAGATTAAATTTAGTTTACAGTGCTATCCCTTGTGAATCACAAAGGGTAAACAATGAATAAATGCACCTGTATAATCACCACCACAGATTTTGTAGTGTTGTTTTCAAATGCAATCAGGATTTGATAGGTTTGCCAAAGAGTTAATAAAACCAGGGCTGCGGAGCTCTTGTAAAAACGAAATGGCTCCGGAGCTCTCTTCGTAAGCATGGCTCCAGAGCTGTGTTTTTTGTAACAGAACTCCGGAGCTGTGTTTTTTTATAACATGGCTCTGGCTCCAGCTGTGCTTTGTTAATACACTTTAACAATTTCGGTACTCCTAGTGTCCTTCTTGTAGCATGTGAGTGTGTTATTCCAACACATTTTGAACTAATCTTAAACACTGTTACCACTACCAGGCCTGCATAGTCAGAGTCGGAAGGAGTTTGGTCTGGATATTTAGAGTGAGTAAAATATCTTTTGAAAAAATCCGACTCCAGGGCGATCCTCTGCTTGCTGATTGTGACTGTTTGTGCCACAAAAAAGTGCGTAAGCGTCACACTTTGCGTTTTTGTACAAGGACTTAGTCTTGCAAAATGCGCTAACATGTACTGCGCTGGTGTTGACTAACTTGTCAACACTACACTTGGCAATAATTCCACAGTATGATGTGACTAGAACAAGTTCCAACTTGAAATAAAAATGCATTGTGACCTTAATCTCTGGTAGAACAGACCCTCAGATTTCGCTGCGGCTACCTATTTCGATCAAATTAATTAGTCGTGCAGCATGAGCAAAACATGGCCACTGTCAGTGCGCAAATGATAAATCTGATTTTTGGTCCTCGGTCATGTTCCTGCTTATAAAGCGCTGCACGTTCTGATCCAGTCGGATGACGGTAACACAGTTATTTATCTTTGTCCTCTACACCAATGTTTTTCAAACAAGGTTCCACGGAACCTCAGGGTTCCGCGAGTGGCTGCCAGGGGTTTCGCCAAAACAGACCAAAAATATCGTTTCTATCCAATTGGTTTATTGCAGATAGTAGGATAGACAATTGGATCATTGCATAGGGTTCCAGGAGCAACACAAACATTTGCGGAAGGTTTCGCTGCAGCAAAAAGGTTGAATAACACTGGTCTACACAATAACAGCGCAGCAGACATCAGTGAATACGTGATGAAAGTAGTTGGAATACACCTGCAATTGCTTGACATAACAGTGGTAAACAACGGAAGAGTTAAGTTTAGAGTTGGTTCGTACTCGTAGGCTCAATTGCTTGAGCTTTTGTTTATGGTGGTTACAGAATATTCAAATAACTTCACTTGAAAAGCCATTTGAGACGGTATCATCATGAAAGCCTAGTGCGTTTTGCAACAGTGTCGCGAAGCTGATGTGTGGAGACTGCAGACCAAGAGAATGAGGACTTTTTCATTTTTCTTGTTTATTCAAAATCTAGGACACACATCAATATCAATAATATCGGTTACAAAACTCACAGGGGATCTACTTTAACCAATTATTATTGGCATTCAGCAATGACTTTAATTGTGGCTATTTTAGACAAGAGTGTTTTTTTTTCTGTGAAAACGATTAAGATATTTTTTCATAAGTGAAAGATGTATTTTGCAAAAGTGAGAGATAAAAGGAATGTACATTGTTTTTAAATAACTTTTGGTGTTCTAGGAAAGCGCAAGTAGGGTCCATGAAACATGTGAAAATAATTGTCACTTCAAGTAACGCAATCGCGATGCTGCAGCACTGAAACTAACCTTAATCTCACTAACAGCTAATCAGCTACTACTGAACTGTGTAAACAATCTCAGTGCAATTCCCAAGTGTAATCAGCATGTAGGCAAGCGTGTTGACTAGCCAGTTTTATACATCACTGAGCGCTATTGTTTAGTCATAATTCATAATTGACAATAGTAATGTGCTGTGGGCCAGTTCAGAGAGCCTGTTTTTCAGTCGCTTAGCAAATAGTGTTGGATGATGCATCTCAGAAAGTGGTCCGGAAAACTTTTAAGAAGTCTTTTAAGAAGCCGTTTGCTGAGGGTGTTGAAATTCTAAAAAGGGCAATTCCACGATAAAGGTACTCCAGGGTTGAAAAAAATAAAACCAAAAAATTGAAGCAAACAAAGTGTTAAATAACTTTTCATACATCAGTCTTTATGAAAACACCATTTACAAAAACAACGGATGCCAAAAATGTATATTTTTTTTATATGCAAACACATGTACCTAACATGAAAAAAATTGTTAAATTTGCAGATGTTTTTTTGGGTGCATTAAAATGAGCTTAAATTGTTTTTGTCTCTGGTCAAGTAATTTTTTGGTTAGAAGTATTGATAAACTAATCATTTCCATAGTGAAATTACTTGTAAAAAGTTGCATCACTGAGAATTTCAGCATATGAATAATATTAAAAGAGATGTCCCTTTAGTCACATTTTGTTTGTTAATAGTTTTTTCCTGCAAAACCTAGTAAGGCTTTCTGCACAGTACCTCAGATTAATTAATAACATAGTGTGTACTTCGTATTTAAACCAGAGAATTTTGTCAAAACTGATGGTTTCTTTGTTTATAGCGAAATAGATTTTGTCCCGTTAGTCACAAAATGTTTTGTTAAAAAAATGTTTTAGAAATGAAACACCAAGCTATTCATTTGCGTAAAGGACAAGCTAGTTTCTTTTTACAATATTATATTGGTGTCTGTGATGGTGTTGAATAGAGAAAAATGGATTTAAAAGGTTATCTGCACTACATATTTGTACAACCCACCTCTAAGTTTTACTGTACTTCCTTATGTTAACCCATCGTACCTACATTTGTCCCTTACACTATGCTTTATTACCCTACTAACCACCTTTGAAGACATGTGGTTGTTGGTGAAGTAGCAGTTCATATCAGAGGCCTCTTGTTAAAATTGATGCACCTTTTAGCAATATGGCAACAATTTTTTAAATTAACATTTTAGCAATTTGATGCTGTTTTGTTCACATTAGCAAAAATTGACTTAATTGTGCATCTTTCTGTTTAGAGTTAGCTGGTATGCTTGTTCATTTTAGAACAGCGTGGTCCAACTCCTTTTGACCTACGGGCCATTTTACAAAAACACGACAACTCGTGGGCCACTTCTAAAAAAATGATGTATGAAACAATAGATTTGCAGCATTTAAAACTAAAAAAGGGAAGATCCGTAAGTGTGTCATTGAAATTATTATAAAATAGCAGATAGCAATTTATTACAAACCACTACCAGTGGGAAACCTGCTGACGAGGCTTCTTTGACACTATTGTTCCTTCATCAATACCAGTGTTAATGGTGAAACTCGGAGACTATCGCCCAGTTTTTTGTCTGCCATTAGATTTCTGTTTTTTAGATTTGACTTGCTTCATCGTAAAAAATGTACCCTAATACACATGTGTTTCCAAATTGAGAACATTTTGATGCGAAATCTTTCAGTTTGAGAAATCTTTCTTTGCTGCCTAAATTCCAAAAGCTCTATGTAGTCTCTAAAGCCGTTAGTATTTTACATTTTTAGTAAAATGCTTGTTCTAATGAAAATTGCCTATTACAGGGATGAACAATTAAATTGTCTCAAGGGCAACTTTGAGAAAGCCACATTCAGCGGATAGATACAGATTTATTTGGTGGTACTGAGTTCATTGGGCTACATGTATTCCTCAAAACAAGGAATGCCCAAAAAACACAGAGGTTATCTAGTCAGGGGATTAGTGGAGGACCGTAAACCTTCTGATTTGATCACAAAATAAATGTATAAAACAAAATGGTACACAGAAAGGGTATTCCTCTTGTGAAAATGCACTTTATCCAAATGTGACCTCACATGCTTTTCAACAAATATCAGATTTGAAGATTTTTCATGAATGCTTCCAAAGGGCCTCTGAAAACACTGCGGCGGGCCACATGCAGCCCACGAGATTGTAGTTGGACCACATTGTTTTAGATAGTAATATCAAAATGGCTAAATCTGCAGTTGTAAGGAAAAAAAGTATATTCAAAAAATTGAAGAAAGAAAACATGTAAAATATTTAGAAAAGCAAAGAAAGCAGATGAAAAACTACAGGCCTAAAGAAAAATCGAAAATCTGACTAGTCTTTCTTATTGTGAATGTTTTATGATTGCAACTGTTGTTCCATGTTATTAAGTTGCACTGATATTTGATTTAAAAGTTTGAGGTGTTACTTTGTTAAGTGTTCTTTTTTCTTGTTTTATTTGAACTAGCTTTTCATTTGGCAGTATAAGTTATTCTTTGTGACATTATTTTCTATAGTGGTACTCACTGTTATGGCAGTATTAAAAAATCCTGTCAAATTGAAGTATTCAACCATTTTGATTGCATGAAGTAGAAGTTGCAGTGATATATTCAATTTTTTAGCTTCAAGATTGGTTATTCCAGTATGCTTAATTTCTGATTTTTAGAGCCTGGGAGCCTGTCTTGTTGTGCTTATCATTCAGCATTTGCCAAGCTGTTGTAAAATAATGTTTGACTATCTCAATTTGTGCAGCAATGGATTTTTCACGTTTGGTATTTTTTGGTTTTTGAGTGAAATTTAACCAATAAATTTAAGTGCTGTTTTAGATTTGGATTCATTTGCTTGCATGCATAGCATAGGAAGCGTTTACATCACCATGGTCATTTATAGATATCTTCATTTAACTTTATTACAAACTTTGCATTTCACCAAAATTGGTTGCTTATTAGTTCTTAGTAGTTGAATTTATAATACTGAAATGCAGGTCAAGTTCTAATAGACACCGACTTCTGAATAGTTAAAAGTGATTTCAAACAAGGTTTTTTTAATCAACTCATCTAATTCTCAGCCTTGTATCAGAATAATTTAATACTGTGAGGCTTATTTTGCAAACAAATGCAAAGAAGTAGTCATAAAATAAAAATGTCCCGTTAGTCACAAACAGCATGTCCCGTTAGTCACAAGAACATGCTCTGCAAATATCTCCGTTGCCAAACTGTAACTAGCAAATATTGAAAACTAATGTAAGGATTGAAAACCTTGATATATTGTCCACACAATATTACCAAATCAAGAGTATCTGTGCAGTCAATGAGCAGACTTTGGAATTTGAATATATTTTTCTTATTTGGTACTTTTGTCCCCTGTCCCGTTAGTGACAAACAAATATTTAAATGACCAAAAATTTAAAAGACATGAATTTTTCCTGACATGCATACAGTAACTATGAGTCATCACTAACAAATGCTGCTAGTTTTAGTTTTCTGCTATATTTCATGTTTACTATAGAAATGAAAAAGTAGTCCAAATGTCCTATTAGTCACATTTGGAATTGCCCAAAACAGTTTCATACGAACCAGCATATTACTGAGTCAAAGGAAAAAATTTTAGGAAAAAGGAATATACAGCCATATTAAAATTTTTCTTCTATTGAAAAATGACAATTTCAACCAGTCAGTCACTCAGTGATCTTTCGTGCTTGTTTTCTATGCACAATATCTGAGATTATACAGCTAAGTATTTGGAGAGGTACTCTCATGTCAACCTTGGGAATCAATTGACAATGACGTTTTGTTTCATGGTTATTGAGGAGAACCCTGTCTCATACAGCTAAGTATTTGAAAAATTGTGGTAACTTCAAATGCGCGCTTCAACAGTGTAGAAAACTCTTCGCCCAATCAACATCAAGATTTAGAAAAGTCACAGTTGCAAGGTATGAATGTGGAATAAAGCATTGATTAACATTGACAATCAATCAATTCATCTTTGAAAACACAAGCCCGTTCCCTGATAAAATCACACTTTCAGTTACGTGTTTTAAAGCTGTTTAAGTATTCTGGAAGGACTTAACTTGCCAGGGCAGGTCAATGAAGAACACAAGGGGTAGAAATGGTGTGCGCTGCCCATTTGCTCACCGAATTTTAAAGCCTGACTTCATGGAGCATAAGAGCGCTGCCTGTGCAATAGCGAGACAACGTGATTCCATGAGTTCATTTTGTTGAAAGAAATTATTCATTTCTTCCTGATCATCAGTCACTTCGCTAGACATGTCTAGACTTTTGCACAGAAAGAACTGTCTTTCAACTCAACTGCATGTATATATCGACAGTAAACCAATAAACATGTGCAGTTCTAGCACTGGATCTAGCACCATGTTTACGTGTTTAGCCATATGTATGACATGTGCGTGCCACTTACTCATTTTTATGAGCAAGGAAACTTTGTTTGCAGACACTATTAAATCATCGGTTGTCCAGACGGCATTATTTCACTTGTATATTATTTGATAGATAAATTTATTTGGCGGTACTGAATTAATTGCGCTAAATGATATTGTGACGAAACAACTATTACACTCATTGTTTTCCTGAAAGTCAGTCAGGTATCTGAATCTAGTGAATGCAAGGCCAAGCCACGTAGAACGCATCAGCTTTCGTCTCTACTCTTTACTGGTAGATCTTGCGTCTGCCTTACTCATATTTGCACAGGTCGCACATGGGTAGCATTGTTAAGTAGGGCTACCATACGTCCTATTTTTGGAGTACATGTCCACTTTTTTCATGAGAAATGAAATAATCTCCAAGGACATTTACAGTGTCAAAATATCCTCCTTTTCACTTTTCTTATTTTACATAGCTATGATCAGCGGCGTGACTAAAGGTGTGAGCCAGCTTGCCAGGGTGGTAAATTTAGATAAAATGGGCTGACTGGCCACTGTATGGGGCCCACTAGCCAACACCCAAAAAAAAACTTGAGAAATGATGGTGAATCCAGATGTGGATGGCTAAATTAAACCTTAAATCACTGGAAAATAATCCGAAAAACACACAAAAACAACCCACTGAAAACCAAAGGAATGCTAAAAACCGAAATATATGTAGGAGACCCGTTTTTCATTTGGCTTGCCAGGGGGGCAATACGCTCCTCTGCCCCCAGTCATTTACACCACTGGCTATGATTTATCGTGATTACATACAGTATAAGCTGTCTGTACTCAACTGCAACAAGATACGAGCTGGTGGCGTAGCTTTGTTTATGGGAAGGCCTGCAAGTTGTCTAATTAATCTGTTTTGGTTGAGTTAATTCTCAGCTGAAAAGGCGAGAATGCTTTCACATTACCATATTTTATGGACCATAAGGCGCAATTTCAATCCTTTTTTTTCCTCATAAAATTGATCGTGCGCCTTATAAGCCGGTGCGCCTAATGTGTGGATCAAGTAGTGCTTTATTGCCTACACTCAAAACCAGTACCGATACTATTACCGTATTTTCCGGCTAATAAGCTGATTTTCTGGACCTACTTTCGCGACCTAATTTTCTGGGGTCGGCTTATTGGGCGGATATAGCTTTCATCTACAACCTAGCCTAAACAAAAGCAGCACTAGGCTACAACCGATTACCGCCCCTCTGCCAGAAGTAAATTCGATAAGAACAAGTTGCCATAACAATAGCTAAGGTGCACATGTTCGCATTACGTATCCGATGATTGCACAATAATGCCGCGGTAGTTCTCATACAATTACAAACAATGCGCTTTTAACTTGCCTAAGTTGCGTTGTTGCAAACACTGCTTTCCTTAGTCGTGCTTAACAAACGGACAACAGCAATTGTGATGCAACAAGTTAAGAAGTTAGAAAGTAGAATCGTTAAGTTAAGAAAAGTAGAATCGTTTTAAGATCCTTAAAATATGTTGCGCCTTATAGCCCGGTGCGCCTTATGTATGAACAAAAAACTAATCAAAGCAATTTATTGACAGTGCGCCTTATACTCGGGTGCGCCTTATGGTCCGTAAAATACGGTAATCGTTACATATCAGTGGTAAATCTTTTTTCAATATCTCATTGACTTCAGCATTAGAGTGCGGACTTCTGACTCCATTATAGGTTCTGTGTACTAGCTTTGCTGATGAACTGTGATACAATGATCAGTGTATAGTACATAGCATAGAGTAGTACTTTCTAGTCGCCTAATTATAGCTAATTAGTAATACTAAAAAATGAAGAAATTCATCAGAAGTATCCCTTTTTCAGAAAAAACTAAATGATTTTGAAGCTGAGTGAATTATGTGTGGTTGCATTTACAAAGTTTGCAAAAGAGAATGAAACGAATATCATGACTTTGCAGATATTGAGTACCAAAACTTATTTCTCACAGCGTAACCAGGTGGCTATCACTTTATCCTAGCTTGCCAAGGATGCTTCAAATGTACCCAGCTTCACGTTCATACTTCATGTCCATCGACAAGCCAACTGTTCTTCTGAAGCTTTTTTTGGAAATTATCTTACTGAACTCTGTTTAAGAGATTTGCAATCATTTCCAGAACTTGCTTTTTAATGAACAAGTTCAGAATATTGAGAAGTCCAAAGCACCATTTGTTGAGTTTGTATCGTGTTTCACCACTGTGAAGGCAAGGATTCAATAGAGACAAGCAGATGTACATATCAAGCCAAGTTAATTCAGCACTCAGAAAACTCAGGGACTGAAAGAAGGCAAGGATCGTAAAGTAATTTGTTCATGTCAGATGTACCTGCATTGTATAAGTCTTGTGTTGCACATCTGTCTAAATGGACCACTTCATTTGCTTAATTGAAAGGCTTTGACTAGATTCCTCTGTATGCAAACAACTGAATGGGAAAATGTTGAACCATGTGAGTAGTATCTGCTTGAGAGAAACGTGTTACAGAAGCAGATCTATAGAGGTGTTTGACGCTAGGTTTTAATGAGTTGAACTTCAACACATCTGAGCAAAACAAGAAGTGAAGAAATGATAAATAATGACAAATAAATAAAAGTCAAAAGACCACTTAACAGTTGAGCGTCACCTCATGACAGAGAAGCACAGAACAAAATGGTAACACGTCAACTTCTAATCAGCGCTGCACCATCAATCACGAATCGGCATTCTAGCGGGACAAATTCCTCACAAAACGTTTCTGTTGATGAAGCTAAACTGTTTGACCAGTGCCAAAACTTGTTTGAGTTCGTACAAAAAGAGCATCAACCAAACACAATTTATGGTAAAATGATGGAACATGACAGATGGGCAAAATATTTTGCAACTTGCAATACCATTGAATGCTTCAGCGAACTGATAAAGATTGCACAGTTTTACTTCAGCAGTATGTTTTTTTTCGCTAATGTGGATTGAGTTTTTCCTTGATGTAGCCACAAACCTAAAAGGGAAATATTTCTAATTGAACCAGTTTCTACTCTATTAAAGCAGGTGTGCAATGTAAAACATCTTTTATGCAAGTAGTTTCATAATATTGTTAAGGGCGACTTTACATTTTAAAGAAATTTAAGGAAACTGCAAATATTCAAGATTTAAATAGGACAAATAAATATGGATTTTGTTTTGTGTGTTTTGATTGAAACATTGTCCACAGTGGACGTCTTACTTCAATGCTTAAAATTTATCAATAGGCCTACCGTATTTACTCGATTGTAAGCTACAGCTTATAAAGTTTTTGTCATCATTTCGTGTGGCTTACAGTCAAGGTTCGGCTTACAATTTTCTTTAGCTTATCAAAACGTTTAGATGACGCCCAGTCTTTCCTTGGCTACATTTTGTTGAACAAACCCTCTTTTTGCATTATCTTTCCTCTCTTCAACATCATGTGCACATCCGTCAAACGAGGGATTATGATGAACAGACGGCAGTTGTAGCGTTTAATCATAGTTGCCAGGGTTGTTAATCAAACACGCAGCATGCTATACACGAAAGTATCTCAGAGGCTTTTACAATCTAATAAATACGGTAATTGTTATTTGACTTATAAGTGTAGATAATACACTCAAGTGACAGTCGTAAGTTGGCCTCTGTTTTTGCGATGGAAATGTGGCAGATATATTGGGCTTATTAATAAATAAACATGGAAAGGGGAATCTTCATTTGACAAGTGTAGAGCTTATCCAAGTGGTTCTGAAAGACGTAAAAAAGTAAAAGAGGCAAAAATGAAAGAGGGAGAAGTTGCAGCCAAGTGAAGAAACATTTAAATGACTATTTTACAATGGCAGTGAAGTCCAGCAGAGACATTTCTGCAGAACCTGCAAGCGGACAGAAAATCGAAGAACATGTTGTGACAGACATAGATCTACATAACGATGAACATAGACCTAGTTCAACCAGCAGTGCAGTAGCAGAAGAACATCAAGATATATAGTCGAAATACACGATAGTTCAGATGGCTGACACTTTCACCTGAGGCAACAATACCGGTCTCTGGGTGCTCTGGCCTGCCACTATACTGGAAAAAAATGTGGGAATATTGGTTGAAATATGAAACACGTTCTTTTTGATATTGTGATGAAAAGTCATTTTTAAAATATGATGTTCCACAACACAGAACAGACAGAAACTTGTCACAGAAATGTACCACAAGTCGTATTCGTCACCATGAACCAGAATGGCAAAGTAATTAACAGAAGCTGGCTTTGTTTTTCCCCTGCACAAACTTGTGTTAAATGCTTCACTTGTAGACTGATATGCGCTGATACAACTAAATGTGCACATTTCCTTATTAGAAAAGGAATCTGCAACTGAAAGCACGCTCTTGAGCACCTGAAGAGCCAGAAGCATTCAATGGAACATATAGATGCCACGATTGCATTTTGTCGCAGATGTAATTAATCACTATGAAGAATTGGTACATCACTAGCCAGTCAGGTCATTCCATGCGAACAACATCGGAAATCACCTCTGCCTGCAACGTTTGCTTTCTGCCATAAAATTTATTGCTGAGCGAGGACTGGCGTTTAGAGATGATGAAAACGTTGCATCGCCCACAAAGTTTTTCCAAAAAATTTTCAAAACTTATTTCAAGCAAGTATTAAAAAGAAGATGCGATGCTTTTAGCGACTGGTTTTGCAACAGTTTCACAAATCACTAATCATTGTCAAATACCATGTTGTGTCATAAAGTTTTGTTACAGTTGAGTTAACAAATGTGACGTTACAAGATTACGTCATAAAAATTAATGATATGTGGAAATACTAGTGACTTCATCAATCTACCCCTACCTATAGATTCTATGGGGCCTCCCACCACACCCGGGCCCCCCACCGTCTAAATCCGGCGCTGTGCAGTTCAACACGTCAGTTGACTCATCTAGCTGAAGAG
>Ga0210059_1006629_pt1:0-17500 | contig 18528 bp, 12 predicted proteins | sample Ectturendosymbi2_FD_188042 | JGI IMG/M metagenome (GOLD analysis project Ga0210059, IMG submission 188042) | Ecteinascidia turbinata endosymbiont from Florida, USA - Sample 2 (SPAdes) (version 2) | ecosystem: Host-associated > Tunicates > Ascidians > Unclassified | place: Key West... | reverse complement strand
TTCATCCATCTTAACTGCACATATTAAATTAATACAAAGCTTAAGCAAGTTTAGTTGACATACAAATTTACGGTCTCAGGTTAAAACTGAAATGGATTAGTTAACTTAACAGCTCACTTACATAATAGTCTGTTTGGTGCTGTCCACTTCAGGCATAGATTTTATGCTAGGCCGTGTCATGTTCAGTTCGGATAGTAATTGTATTTCAGGTCAATTGAAACTTTTTTCGTTTGATTTTATGCTGATTGCTGCAGTTACTGTTTTGATAAATTTATGTTCTGTTCAGTTAACTTCGATCTTGGTTTGAACGGAAATACGGTGTTAGTTTCGTTCAACTATTTACTCCATGCCTTAAATTACGCTTAAATAACTTTCTCTCCTCAAGCAGCTTCGTAGAAAGATGGGACGTTGAAGTTTACATTATGAAATAAAAATAAAGGTTTTGAACTTTTTCCAGGACAGTATGCTGCCTTCCCTATCGAAATTTTGTCATGGTCTCACTCACCTTCGTATCGCGGCTTTAGTGGTTGAGACGTATATTTGCTCTCGTCCGAATCCGGTTACTCGTTCGCGCGATTTTCGGGCCTTTTAGTGCAAGGCCAAGCTCGGGCGCCGAAACAGGCACTTAGCGGACGCTGTTCAAACAGATCGGTCATCTGAAATGGAATGAACACGCGAGCTAAACGACTTGCGGCCTTCTCTTATGCTCAAGTAGTGTTTGCGAAATCAGGTCTGTTTCTGTGTCTGTCGAGGAGACTTAAACGTCTACGATTTGTTATTTTTTAAAAATGAAGATCGCGCGTTGTTGGAACTTGTTGCTGTATCGATTGGTTGCGGCGATTTCCTTAATCGACCAAAGCTCATTGTTTACCGTGCACGACGTCACAGTAAATGAAACGACACGCTTCGCTGCTTGCGAGCAGGTCGCGTTTTCGCTTGCATGCAAATTGTTCCGTTGTCATTGGTAACGCGCCCGAAAGCCGAAGACGTAGGAAACTCTGCTCGAGGCTGGGTTTTCCTTTTGGTGAGACATTTCCGTCGTTTGGCCGAAACAGCTTAAAAACCCTTGTCGTTTTTTAATTTTCGGATATTTTTTAATGACTGAAAAAAGCATCATGACCGAATCCACTTCATTTTTTCGGGTCATGTCAAAAAAAATTCGGTCAACAAACGAAACTTCACCGAAAAACAAACGAAGCCCGAGGTTCATGGACTAAGGTGCTTCTGTAACAGCTTCTTACTTCACCAGAAACTGAGGTTCTATCGCGAAACTGCTGCATTGTCCTGGCTCCGAGACGACAGCGGTGTCGACTTTCACGAGCGTTAGCCAGTGCTAGATATCCGTTTGCTTTGTGTTGGCTCTAAGCGTTAGGAGGTTGAAATACACGCCCGAAGTATCGCGTTGCGTTCACTTCGGCCGTTTTTACGTCATAAAGAAAATAAGACAGTGAGCCTTTGTCAGGATTGAGAAAATTCTTGGTCTTTGTGACGATAAAGTGGAGCAAACGACCGGCATGGCTTGTCCAAAATTTCAGCATCCATTGCGCTGCTGTGAACATTTGCTGCGAGCAAAACAAACGGCGTTGGATTTCTCGTTTTCGACCAACGGTGCTTGCCTGTCTCCGTAAATTTTATTGCTACGGATTTTGTTCCCCCCCATGAGCGGTCGTATCGGTCTTAAAAGTTGTTAACGCTTGCTTGAGAATTTTTCTGTGCCGTCCAACTAGGTTGGAGGGGATTCGAAAGCGCAGTTTTGCGCCATCTGGCCCTGGCCAGCGCCCCAAATCTTCGCTAGCGGAAAGTCAACTTCACAATACACATCCAATCCAAGCACCAATGTTGACATTCCATTGCAATGACTTCATTATTTTAAGGCCTTTTGTGGCCATGTTAGCCTTACGTTGCGATATTTTTGTTAGCTTTGTTGCAGTATCTATCAAAAATTATGAAGGGTCAGTTGTTGCGCCCCACGTTGACCGCCAGCTGAATGTCTACTTCGTCATACACTGCAATCCCGATGCTTTTGGCTTGACGTAAAATTTTCCTCCGCTGTTCAGTTTCAACGACCTATTAAAGCCTACTGTGGCAATCTTAGCCTTACGTTGTGATATTTTGTGTCGTTAGCTTTGTTGCAGTATCCACCAAAAAGAGTGGTTTGATATTATAAGGGGTTAGTTTATACAAATGCAGCGCTTTGGATAATATAATACAAGGAACCATCAACGTTCCCAGCAAGGAAATGTTCAGGCACGTGAGGTGTTCATTTGTTTTTCGACTCGCGACACAGAACCAGTTCAATTTCACGACGGAAAGTGATCACCTGCTCGCGAACCACCACAAGCGAGTCCTGTACGACGACGGCAAGCTCTCCGACGCCATCGTGCTGACCTACAACCCGAAGTCGACCGACGCCCAGCTGTGTCTGGAGTGCTCGCCTCGCGCCAGTCAGCGTCGCGCCAGCGTCCCGGATCCGAATCGCTGGTTCGTCCATCGCCCACACGCCCTCATGTTGCCCGTGAGTATAGGCGGTGTCTTTGTTTCGCCGCGAAACACCGGAAATTGGGCTTTGATGTTGGACGTGTCTTTACTTTGTTGGCCGTTTCCGCCCCCCTGGTAACAACGCGGTCAGTCTGCAGTGCAATGAACCCCTGGTTGCTTGAATAGTAGTGTGGTGGTTGGCTTACCACGGAATTTCGGTATGAATTTGTACGAATTTGGTGTCGGTGATTCGGAGCGATCTTGTATCGGATATTTTGCAACAGCGTTTTTATCGGCCATTGTTACGTAACCTGGCGGTCGCTTCGCTCTTGCGCAGGAACGTCGAGAAGCTTCGTAATCGAAAACATGGCTGCATAGTAGTTCAAAGCTGTAATTGCAAATCGCGACAAAACGGGACATTTGCAAAACCGGCCGGAGTTCGACTTCGTGCGTGGATAACTGGAATGCCACATAATGCGCGAACTTAAAAGTATCGTCGATGGAATACTTTCTACTGAACACACAGCAGAGCAGAAGTATTCCTAAGAGAAGTGTTTTGTTGTTAGGCAGCTAATTGGTATTTTAATCGGATCAGTAAATGCCAGAAATGGTTACACGCTCCCAAAAAAAGGTGATTTTCGAATCAGACCAGACACCATCACCGCCAATCCTGCTTTGAAAGTCTCAAGATCTATTGGTTTCGTGGAATAGCAAGCACAAGCAGAAAACCAGTTTTCCTGACTGAGGGGTCATCTTTTTCGGGTCATCATCTCAAATCGCTTAAAGCAATATGTAGCTGCCGTTCTATTCACCCACCTCACAGACCACGCAGGTCAGGCCATCATCACCGCAGTCGTGCTATTCTCTTTCTCGAACAGGGCGTAAAGGCGGTTGTCACTCACTCCATTCACGGAGCGCTCCACTCGGTCGGAGGAGCGGAAGTCTTGTTTCCTTTATTCTCCCAACTCGATCACCTGCAGCCAGACGGGTCCCTCGACACGAACGTCTGGTGAGTGGGCATCGATTTTTTTTTCAAATCTTATTCCCATCTGATGCCAGCTGAGCGCTTCTTGTTTGAGGCTTTCTGATGATCGCAAGTGCGCCTTGCGGCCTCGCGTCGGCTATAATTTGCTAAATAGTCGATCTTGATAGATCTTGCGTGCAAATTTTGGTATGACGCCAGTCCAGCGATCAATATCTACACCGTTAACCGATGATAGCTATCATTAACCTGGTTAGAGGCGCCAAGCGACGTTGAAGTAACGTTGCAACAACGTGCTTTTGAAATGTTTTTACTGTTTTTTTTTTGTGATGGAAAGGTGGTCAACCGACGAATAAACCTTCAATTTTGCCTTAAACTTGCTGTGCAGACGAAGCTACTGCTTTTGTCGTTAACGGATTCTAACCCTTTCTTCAAGGTGCAATGTCAGTAGCAAACTTTGCTGCGTGTGGCAGCGGCCATTAGCTCCTTTCACCGTTGCCATGCCATGCCAAAGAGAATGCGTTGTCATATAACGAAGCTCTTTTTTCCCTCTTGCAGTGAACAAACCACCCCCTTTATATCTACGATTTGTTTCGGTGCAACGCAATTTTTAAATGTTTCTTCGTGTCGACTGTCGCCGCAGGAACTACGTCATCGCACTGGGAACGCGGATTTTTACAAAAATTGCTACTTCAGTTGTCTGACGCAGCGCCTCGCAAACATCAATTTACTTTTGTTTCGGTCGCTTTTGTCCCGGCGCGAGTAACGTTGTAGGTAGCCAGCGATTTCGCGTCAAGCGATTAATTTGCGCGCAGCTTCTAATCTCTCCGTTGCAAAGTATTCACCGTCTGTCGGTGGTTGTGGCTTTGTTCGATGTTTGGTGGCAGCTGAATATTCTGGTCAATGAGCTGAAGCCCGTTTTTTGCGCGAAAAAGCTTGTGATAAAAGTTCGTGTCCCATTATTGGAGCAAACATCGTTCCTCTCTCACTTCCGAACGAATAGCGCAGGGGTGGGCAACCTGCGGCCCGCGTGAACATTTGATATGGCCCGCAACAGAATAATTTTCGTTACCCACGTTAGAGTGCAACATCGCGGCAAAACGAAGCTCCATGATAGGCAGGTACAGATAGTAATTCAAAAGAAGCCACTCTTCCTCATAGTTAGATAAAGGTAGAATAATTAAGTGTTATTTGCGGCCTGCCAGCGATAATGAACAATTCATGCGGCCTGTGACAGTAAATAGGTTCCCCCCACCCCTGGTGTAGCGTTTCGTTAGCACACTCTGCAGGTCTGTCGCTCCCCCCCATGGTGAGTTCTGATGACGTCCCGCACTGTGATTGTTTTGCGTCACAATCGACTTCCTGGGCAACTTTGTTTCCGCCAAACAACCGATACCCGCTCGCGTTATTGAACTCCGAAAGGAAAGTTTCGAACGGCAGCATCGTCAAGCATCACTGCAAGCTGTGATGTTTTGACAAGCAACACGCTTGAGTTGCGCTCTTTGCAAAGTCGGCCGTGATTGGACAGCTTGTCCGTTTACGCGACTGGTCACCCAGTGTTCGCATGGAACGCTTCCCAGTGCCGTAAGACCGCAATGACCTGAGCCTCTGGTTCCTTCACCCAGCGCGAAACATTAACCATCCGTCCTGGCGTAGTCGTGTGCGTCCGAGTTGTGTGAACAACCCTTCAGTCTGGTCGGGACCTGTTTTCTTTTCGTTCGCAGACCGAAGTGTTTTTAAAATGACCGAAAAAAATTGTCATTTCGGTCAGAATGTCCGAAAATATAAGGTAATAAACACTGTTACGGCGAGTTTTAATACAACTTGAAGACAAATGACCGAAAGGTTTCAGCAAAAAAATGACCGAATTGTCTCAGCGAAAAAATAAACCCAGGTCGGAAAAAGCAAAACTCATAAAATGCTGGCAGTGATTACACTCGGTGTTGAACGTTGAATAAACCGCTGATTACTTTTCGCGTCCTGTGTCGGATCGGTCCTTAACGCGCCGGCCCTGGCTTCCGGGGTCGACAGTCCACTTCGATATGTAGCTTAAGTACGTATTTCTGCGAGAAACAACGCTTGCACTTTAGATAAATCTGTGATCGAACTCACAAACGAATCTCAGGCATCGACCTGATAAAGAACGGAACCGTTTGCAGAGAGTTATTCGGCGTCAGGCGCTGTTGCGAGAAATGTGACAAGGCGCTGATGAAAGGGGCGTGGGGGGGATTCTTGGCCAAAAAGATCCGTTGCGCATTAAGTCCTTTTTACTTCTTATCCCAGCGCGACTCTTCTCAACTTCCTCCTCTTGCTGCTGCGCGGCTCCAGCAAGACCCAGCAGCAAGTCCTGCAAGGCAAAGGCTTCCTGGTGATTGGCACGCTACTTGAAAAGGCCAAGAAAGACCATTTGAACAGTAAGAGAGGCATTCCAGCTGGTGTTTTCTACAGCGTTTTAATGTCCGGTTTAGCTTGGTAGATAGCTACCGCATAATGCTGTTCCTTGTCATCCACGGCACAGGGGTTATGTATATATCAACCGCCCCCATTTCTCTTCGCCTCCCACTTTTATAAAAACTCCAGACACTCTTTTATAAATAACTGCAAAACCTGAACAAATTTATTTTGCGTAGCACTGAGGTAATTGCAGTTGACAACTCATGTTTGGCAAAAGCACAGCTAAAGTGGAACTTGATAGACAGAATATTAGCAAGTAAGGAGTGTTGCATTATCTTTTAACAGTGTCGCCCAACCAGGTAAGTCCCGCTCAGTAACGGTCGTTTCGTTGGCCGTCCGATTACTATGCACCCAAATGGAATGTTACCTCGTAGTTTCTTCACCAAATTGATGACTCAGTTTTGTTGTGATTCGAATTCGGCGCCTAAAAAACTTGCATTCTGCCGCAACACCTTCAGGACTTTGATCGATTTCTTACTGCGAGTGTGTTTTCCAGCTGACGTTCTCAACACCTTCATCGCGATGTCGAAGTTTCTCGAAGAACTCCCGTCCGGCCAACCCCTGGTGCGTCACTTCTGCGACTTCGTGCTCTTCAACCCGGCCCTGTGGATCCACAGCAACCCGAAGGTCGGTTCGCACTCGATAAGTCCCCGCTTGACGCGCTCAGGCCCTGCTGCTATCGTCGAACGCGACGCCAGCCGCTGCGGATGCGGTCGTGCTATTCTTTGTGTTTCCTGTTTGAGCGGAGACAATGGAGCGGTGGCGTAGCCAGGCGAAAAAATGGGTGGGGGTTAAAATGTGTGATTCGAGACGATCAACACTATTGTGTTTGGATAAACGCCTCTCAAAGCACAAAATGAGTAGATTTTGTAGAAATTTTGGGGGCGTGGTCCTTTTGCCCCCCCTGACTGCGACCATGCAATGGAGACGCGCTTTTTTCCTGAATTAATTCCAGCATCGTCCAACCCATCGAGAAGGTTCTGGGTGGTGCGATCGTGAGAAATGCAGACGATTTCGTTTCTAGCAGTTGCGAGATAGTTTATGGAAGGAAAACGCACAGCGCTATCGTTTGGGTTTGGGCCATTATTCGTGTTTTGAGGACCGTCTCTCGTTTTTTGGTAGAGTACCTTTCAGTTTTTTTTGTACTCGCCTATCACTTTGCGCTAACTGTCGCGTTTCGTGCCTTGTGGTTTCGGGGACGTGCATCTATTCATCTTTGCTCATCGCGCAGTCCACGGTCGGCTTACACCGGCTGTGATGTCAGTTGTCGACTGCAGTGAACGATGACATGTTTGTGTAAATCGTCACAAAAGAACTGGTCGTGTTTTTTTTTTATTAAGGAAAGGAGGCGCGCACAAGTCATTTTCAAGAAGAAATATGATTCATGCTTGTATATAAGCCGCGCATTACTGGCGTAGAGAATTAGATTAAGGACAGACGCACTGTTTATTCTCGTGTAACTCTGCCTGGCAAAGGCTGGTGTTCGAACTGATGACTTCTCCCTCTGAAACGAGATGCTTTCCGCCTTGCATCAACTTCATTACTTTGTTCTTGTCTGTTCTGCCCCAATAGAACTTCTAAGCACGAAAGGAGTTAAGTTCGCATTTACCAAGATATTGTTTTTTATTTAAATGCAAGCCGATGCCGAATATAGGCTGCATCTTTTTCCATCGGTGTTAAGTAACTTTCGATCGCGGTTCGAAGCTGACAGTGAAGCTGTTTGAAACGACATCCCGGTTGTTGTGTCCTAACCATCCCCCCTTCACTTCCACCCCAGGTCCAACTCGCCCTCTACACGTATCTGGCGACCGAGTTCGTGACGTCGCCGACCATCCAGAGCAACCTGCGGCGAGTCAGTACCATCCTCCTACTCGTACACGCTCTGAAGCACTACTACTGGGTCGTCAACCCTCAGCCGCGATCCGGGGTCCTACCCAAGGGTCTGGGTGAGTTTTCAGCAGCGTCTTTTGCCCCCAGCAGGGATTTTGTGAGGTGTGACTTTGGCGGCCGTTGAGACATTTTGAGAGACCGCAATTATTTCGTTTGAATACCGAGATGGCCACAAAGCAAAACTTACTGTATTTCGGTGATGGACATAAAGCGAGTTTCTACTGCATTTTGAGAGATCGTTACAGTCTCCCTCACAACACACTGACCCCCGATTTCCTTGAAGTATTGACGTTTCTGCAGTGCCCGCGTCGTTCGCGCTTTTGCTTCATCTTATTTATTTTGTTTTTGTTCAAAAAGCGCCTTTGCATTTTTCAAACGAGCCCTTAATAATACTTCCCACCCAGACGGACCGCGTCCTTCGAAATCCGACATCTTGTCACTCCGCGCATTCATCCTCCTCTTCCTGAAGCAGCTGGTGACGCGGACCGGTACCATCCTGGAGGACGAGCTGCAAGCGGTGCTCGGTTACCTGATCACGGTGCATGAGGTACGACTCGTAACCTTAGTTCACCTGCTGGTCTTCCGCCGGGAGATGCCTGGACGCAGTGACGTAGCCGGGTCCAAATATGGGGCAAATTGCATTTCCTCGAGGCGTGTGGCCCTTCAAAGGACACATAATGTTTCTGCAGCTACTCAACAAACGTTGTTGTTGGTCGTCGTTTTCCCGTCGGTTTCTTATATTATCTTCGCAGATTCAACTCGCGCGTTGTATCGTCGCCCCCTCCCCTTCTTAAATTAACTAACAGCTTCCCTGGCAGCGAAATGGCTTCGCGGGGTTCGCAGCTTTTTTCGCGTTGCGACTCTCAGCAACTGAACCAGTGACACATTTCCGTGTTTTTTTCTCACGCGTGCGAACGCGGAAGTGCGTTCGTCACGTATTAACATGCCAATCGCAAAGAAAACTCGAGCCTGCTCACACCGGACGTCAGTTGTTAAGCCCCGCTGTTTGTGGGTTCAGCCAATGTTATATAATAAGCACCGAAACAGAGCAACGTCATAATCACGATTCGTTTCACGGGAGCGTCGTGTAAAGAGGTTCGCCCGTACGTTTTTTCGCATCAACTGGTGCTTACCAGTTGAAAATGCGCGAACATCGGAATTCCGGTCCAGATATTATCGGGTACTGCTTTTAGCTTTGCCCGACACTGCGTTGATTAAGCATTAACTTGTGCAATCACTGATTGGTTAAGCATTAACTTGTGCAATCACTGATTGGTTAAACATTAACTTGTGCAATCGCTGATTTGTTAAGCATTAACTTGTGCAATCACCGATTGGTTAAACATTAACTTGTGCAATCACTGATTGGTTAAACATTAACTTGTGCAATCGCTGATTTGTTAAGCATTAACTTGTTCAATCACCGATTGGTTAAGCATTAACTTGCGCAATCGCCGATTGGTCAAGCATTAACTTGTGCAATCACCGATTGGTCAAGCATTAACTTGCGCAATCACCGATTGCTTAAGCATTAACTTGCGCAATCGCCGATTGGTCAAGCATTAACTTGTGCAATCGCCGATTGGTCAAGCATTAACTTGTACAATCGCCGATTGGTCAAGCATTAACTTGTGCAATCGCCGATTGGTTAAGCATTAACTTGTGCAATCGCCGATTGGTTAAGCATAAACTTGTGCAATCACCGATTGGTTAAGCATTAACTTGTGCAATCACCGATTGGTTAAGCATTAACTTGTGCAATCACCGATTGGTTAAGCATTAACTTGTGCAATCACCGATTGGTTAAGCATTAACTTGTGCAATCACCGATTGCATCAAGGGTGTCATGCTAAACGTTGGGTGAGGGCAGAAAACAATTAATGAAAAACTGCCGATGCACGCAAGGAGAATTCGCGTTTTTGTCCTGATGTGATCAGAATTACCCGAAACCTTATTTAATTGCTTTAAAAGATCCACATTCTGAAACAAAGCATTCTTCAAACAATTCCCTTCTTCGCGCAGGACGAGAACGTTCTCGACGTCCTCCAGCTGCTGGTCGCCCTCCTCAGCGAGCACGGCCCGTCGGTGGTTCCGGTATTCGACCGGCAGAACGGCCTGATGGTCATATTCAAGCTTCTCGGCTCACAATCGCCGATCGTTCGCGTGCATTCACTGAAGCTGCTCGCTTACTTCCTCAAGCAGCTGCCCAGCAAGTAAATGATTCTAACATCCTGTTGTGCTTTGAAGGGCCTGCTGGCGGATTTCAGGTTCTCTGTGGTTCAATTGTTTTGGTATCACTGAAGCTCTTTGCGCAGCAGCTGTTGGTTCCACAGCAGTGGTTCTCAACCTGGTCCATGTGGGCCACCGGTGGTCCAGGAATTTCTAGTGGTCCACAGAGCCGTTCCATAAAACCTTGATAAAATGTTTCTGAAAATTGTAGCCTTTACTGTACAATATACTGTACAAGACTAAACCTTTCGAAATCTTGGACAAGTTGGATTTAGTTGTTGCTTTTCTTTTTATCGCGGAACCAAGTCCTGTAAACCTGATAACGGCGGTCAGGAGTGTTTTTGCATTTCTCTTATTGCGTCGTTTCTATCTGCGAACAATTACCCTTTACCATGGACGCCGGAAGGGAGTGCAGGGGTGTTAAGGCCCCCCTGGATTGTGAAGTTTGATATTTTCTTATAGTTAGTAGAAAAATGTTTTTCTCGTTTAGTTTCAGAGTCATTAAAATGAAATTTTACCACTGTTGGTCAACCGCCCTGGAAACTTGTTTTTGGCCACCCACCCCAGAAAAATCCACTATTGGCCCACCCTGGAAAAATCCTTTTGACGCCCACACCCTTCACCCTTGGCCTTACTTCTGACAACCTGCCATCAAGGGCACCGTTCACGACGCGCAAAAAAACTCGCGCGTGCACTCTCTCTGACGCGCGCGTGCAATTCCAGGCGCAAGGAGGAGGTGATGGAAACGAACAGTCTGTTCATGCTGGTCGGGGAACGCTTGTTGCTCTACGGGGAGCAGATGGGCATGGACACCTACAACGCCATGTTCGAGGTCCTGGTCCAGGAGCCCAGCACCCAGATCCTGAACACCCCCCACCACGAGCCTGCCGCTCACGTGACCATACAGAACCCTGGTACGGTTGAGTGAGTTTGCTCTTGCTTGGTAACTGATGTTAATTTTCAATGGTCTAAAGCACAGGTCGCCAAACTTACGGCCTTCGAGCCGGATCCGGCCCCGCGAAACCGTTTCATCCGACCACAAACACAGTTTGTGAATAATGAAAAATAATGTATTTACGAAAAACTTGTTGATTTGGAAGAATTAGCTTCCCCAGGAACATTCACATTACCTAAGATGTCCGGGCCTCGAACTGTTGCGTGATAGTTTATGTAGCCCTCCGACAAGAAAGTTTGGAGAACCCTGGTCAAGATATTTGATGAACCGTTTGAAATGTTTGTTTCTGGTATTAAGTTACTGCGTCGCAACCGAGTATGGGGAGGAACAGTTGACGTCAGATTCGCATCCGTTTGTTTTTTTGTGTTTTTTTTTTAACTGCGTTGAACACAATGGTATGTTTTTGACACAAACGTTGATTTTTTTTTTCAATTTTGAAGTTTTCGTCGCGGAAAATGAATATAACGCAGTTGCTATTTACGTTGAAGTTCACAGTATGGTGGAGGAGGGAGGTTGGTTTGTTTGTTTGGAGGCGGTTGCGTGTCTGTAAGTGTCCAAAAAAATCGAAGAAATTGAAAGTTTTTTGAGCAGTGCCAACAATCATCACAATCTTCGAACTAAAAGCATCAGATCTTGCGGCAAAAAATTGCTCGATACTAGACAAGCAATTTTGCTGTAAAATCTTTTCTCCTGATGAGAAAAAAAGTAAAATGTAATTTTTAAAAATAGCAAAAGAAAATGTTTGGGGCGGCAATAGCACAGTGGTAAAGTGTCCACCTCTCAACTGGAAGGTTGGGTGTTCGATCCACGGCCACTGAGTGAATCGCAGTGGCGCTCCTTGGACAAGAGCGTTCACCTCAATCGCCCAGGCAAGAAGCAAATTTCAGGCTTTGGCCTGCCGCCGAATGTTGCCCTCACCAACATTAACAACAACAAAGAAAATTTACGCCGTTGCATCGTACGATTTGTTTTCCAGCCATGATGAAAGTCACGGCCAACATCCTGCGTCAGATCTCCGACGATAAGGAGCAAACAATGCAGGTCAAGCTACTGTTCCTGACCGACATGCTTCGCTTGTTCCAAGCGAGCCATGACAACCGCCGCATCCTCTTGCAGCAGTCGGTCTGGCAGGACTGGATGCTGGCCTTGGGCTACCTGGCCCCCCAAACCAGCGCCCAACACCGGTGCCAAGAGCTGGTCTACCAGATCTTTCAGGTCTTGCTCTACCACGCGATCAAACTCGAGTGGGGGGGCTGGCGGGTCTGGGTTGACACCCTGGCCATTGTCCATTCGAAAGTGAGTATCGCATTCGGGACATCACCGCGCAGCTCAGCTGTTTGTTACTTTTTTTGATCCAGTCGAGAATGGTGCAAAGATCTTGGTGGTACTAATCGATTCTCTTCCTGTCTGTAGCACTGGCAGGTATGTCTCTTGGAAGAAAGTCTTACGCTTAGGTTTCGATTCATCGCTAACGTTAAGTGGCGTTGCGTGCACATCTAGGGCGAAACGAAACCTGCGTGTGACGTGAACAAGACTAAAAGCAGGCAAGTAATTGTTGGCCGTGTCTGCCCGTACCCTGTAAAAACAACCTTGCTTTTATCCAGTTAAATTGCCTCACGCGCAAACGCAAGTGTCGACTAAAACGGTCTAGTGGTGTTGCAAATTTATAACGATAAGTCATTCCTATACCGTTTCACTTGGAGGCCGGACGTATAGGTGATTATGACGTCCGCCACACGTAATGGTCGCAACCCACTCATAATGTGCTTCTGGTGTTGCTTGGTTTGGTCGGTGTATCGCGGCGCTAACTCGTCAAACAAAATAAAACGACCAAATCGACTGCTTGATTTCAATCAACTGGCACTTTATGATCAAATCAAGTTGCATTTTTTCCGGTCGTGTGTGACATCATACGCGATGACGTGCTTTTTTACACAAAAGAATAATAACTACCAACTGTGGACGTTTTTTTGCGAAGGTATCATTCGAAATACACAAGCAGTATCTGGAACAAATGTACAAAGATTACCAGCTGTCAGAAAGTCAAGCGAGGGGTAACGGTGAGGTGTCCGCAATCACGGGATCCTCCCCCCAACAAGAAGGTATAACTACGATGCTTAATTCTTCTGTGGTAAAGAAAGACTTCGTTGAAGTTTTGATTGCGAACAGAACTTTGTGTTTAATTCTGATGATTAACTTTTCAAAAAAGAAGTTCCTTTGAAACGTGCGGTTTGTAGTGGCAGGAAGTCGTTTGTGTCTGGGTATAAATCTTTTCGTTCTGCCTCAGGGTTAGCGTTTTTTTTTTATTAATAACGCATAAATAAGTTGCAGTGGTGTACGGAGTCTAAAATTTTGACCTAGACTCCACTCCTACTTTTCGCGGAATCCGACTCCGAAACATTTGGAAGTTTTGCACTCCGGATGCTGCTTAAACGCCGAATTGAATGCTGTGTAAGGCTTATAGCAGCCTATAGTATGAGCTATTCAAAAAATGATTCCGGCTCCTTGTTCGGCTTTTCGTGAAAAAAAAACAACTCTGCCTCCACTCCTAGTTTCAAAATTCATTAAGACGCCAACCGAAGTTCACCCCTACACTCGGGCACCTGCACGCCACTGATAAGTTGCTGTGATGTTATTTGGTGGAAGCTGAATTCGAGCTCGAAAGCTGCTTTGACGAAACACCAGGGTTCAGGCAACGGTAGATTGTTTCTTTCTTTGTGCAGCGACCGCAGTTAATGGGGAGGCGGTGGAAGTGACGATCACGGAAGTGCCCGCTTCGCCCGAGGAAGGAAACGAAGAGGTCAAAGTTGAAAAGCAGCAACAGGAAGAATCGGATGAAAACAAAGATGATCTGGAAGCAGAAGTTGCCGAACAACGAGACGGGGAGGAAGATCGGGGACCGGAGGAGGAGGAGGAGGAGGAGGAGCATGTAAAAGACGTTGACGAAGAGCAAAAAACGAGCGAAAGGAAGATCCAAGAAGAGGAAGAACAACCTGGGGATTCACAAAAGGAAGCGAGCGATGAGAAGCTGCCGGCTGAAGAAGCTTCTGGAACTGAACACCTCAGCAATGGGGACGCCAGTAAGGCAGAGATGAAAGAAGAAAGTCCCAGCGCAGATGCTGCTCAGCCGCAGGTGGTGAACGACCCCCCGACTGGTGACGTTGCGAAGGAGAGTAGTCCGGAAGTCGGTGATCGGGATGCTTCACAACTGGCCAAGCCTGCTGAGCCTGACGATGGGGATGTTGGTGTTCGCGAAGAGGAAGCAGTCAGTGATGGCGGTGAGCTTCGCAAGGCTGATCTGGCGGGAGTGGAAGAAGATCAGGAGGAGGATCAACGTGAAGACGACAGCGCTGCTGACAAGGCTTTGGATGATACTGAAAGTGCAGAAGTGCGTGGTGATACACAGGAAGGTGCAGAAGATGCTACTTCCGAAGACCAAAAAGAGGAAGACGGGGCTCATGAGACACAAGAAGAACCACAGGTTACTCAAGAAAAAGCTGATGAGGAGGTTGCGGGGACAATGGAGGTTTGTGGGGATGGTGGCGAGTCAGGGAAGAGTGACGCCACACAAGTGGCTGATGATGCTGTTGGCGTCGCAGTGGTTGATGGTGAATCGCAGGAAGTTGATGCAGAAGGCGAAGATAAAGAACCTGCATCCGCCCACGAACAAGTGGACTCCACAGTGGAGGAGGAATCTTCAGGAGAAGATGGAGAAGCCCAGAAAGTGGAAGCGGGAGACCAATCGACTCCCGATGTTATTGCTGCTGATGCTGATGATGATGATGATGATGATGATGATGATGATGGTGATGGTGATGCTGAGAAAAAAGTAAACGACGCTGCTGCCGCTTCGACGTCACAAAGCCAGCCGTCCTCCCAGAAAGAAACGCCAGCGCCGCCTGGGGAGGAAGCGTCGAAGTCTCTGGAGGCGCCTGAAGAGACCGCGGTGAAGGAAGCGGACCAGCATCAGGATGCAGGCGAGGTGCGGTGATTTTAGGTTTACCTGTAAGTTAATCAGTAACCTGGGTTACACGTAAAGTAGCTATTCGGAGAAATGTAGGAATAAGTCAGTTTTTTTTGTTTGAACATACCCAAAATAGTTTTTGTTGCAAATTGATTATCTGTTATTCGACAGTTTCCCTTTTTCTTCTCCCTTGGCATATACTACGGGCATTCAAATGGTCACTGGCCAGATTCTTTACGGAACCCTCTTCGTCAGGGTTTCCGTCTCCACTAGCCGCGAAAACTGTCCACGCCGACAATGTTTCCGACACACTGGCCCCTTTAATGTGTTACCTAGCAACTTGATCTTGCCTTACCCTGCTGGGAACACCTGCACCACGTTTTGCTACAAATGCTATGCAGTGGCAGTAACGTTTGTCAGCCAGCGATATATTCCTTAAATTAGATGCAACTGACCAGCAGTGGACCTGGGCCGAAGTTAAAACGGGGTAGTTGCCCCCTGGGGCCGTTCCGCTCCCCCAGCAACATCGCTTCCTTGTCTGCTCGGTAGAAAGTTGTATTTTTCAAGTAGCGTTGCCATTGTTACGTTTGTCTGTTATTCGCTACCATCAGCAGATTGTGAACGTCATAAAAGCACTTCGAAAGATTGGCCCCCAGGGAGTCCATTATTGCGATTCAAAGGGTTGATAGGTTTTGCAGACATTCTTATCACTACTACGATGATTAAGACCTGATATCGACTATTTATTGCAAAGTTTCTTCATGAGGGGTCCGTGACCTTTTTTAGGACGTACTAGGGTCCGTGACCCACAAATGTCAGGAAATGCTGGCGTAGATTCCTTCAGCGGTTCAGATACCTTCCGTGAAAGACCTTTAACTTTTTAGTTGTTACATCACAATTGAAACGCGCGGTTTGAATTGCTGGCTTTGTTCACGTCAGGCGTCGCAACAACAACAGCAGCAGTTCAGTCCTGGGCCCAGGACCATGGTCTTCCGGGTCCCGGAATACAGGTGGTCCACTGTCCATCTTCGTCTGCTCGACGATTTGTTCACGTGCTTGGAGGGGGACATCGAAAACTGGAAAAGGTTGTTAATCTTTGTTCTTTTTCCGTTCGATTGTTATTATTTGTAACTCGCCATTTGTTGTGCATGGAGTAAAGGCGCGTATTTTTGTATCGCTAATTTTTTGCCGCCGCTTTGTTTAACTGCTTAATTGCAAATAATTTTTTATAAAAATATTTCAGGTAAAAATATCAAAAGAAATTTTTTTTCCCAAAAACATTTTTTTATTTTTATAAAAACATTTTTAGAAAATACAAATAAAAAATATTTATTTCAAGCCATTTGAAAAATATATTATTCAAAATATCATAAAATACATTTTTTTCCTGAAAACATTTTTTATATTTGATAAGAATAATTTTAGAGAATACAAATATTTAAATAAGAAAATATAATTCAAGCGCTCTGTAATTTTCAAATAAAAAAAATCTTAGTCCAGTTTTTTTCGACAATTCTTTCCGCAGCAACTCGGAAACACTACTCGACACCATCAACTCGAACGATAACATCATCTTCGTGCACAACACCATCCATCTGGTGTCACAGATGGTCGACAACATCGTCCTCGCTTGCGGTGGGATCCTCCCCATTCTCTCCTCGGCCACGTCACCCGCGGTGAGGTCACCGAAACCAACATCGGTTGTAGCGTTTTGCTCTCCATGCTCTGTCAAATTTTGAAAAGATTGTTCTCTTTTTGCAGACCGCAATTTAAAAGTTCGCCGTTGGTTGGTCTTAATTTTAAGCTTCAAATATTTTTAACCTTTACATTTCAACAAGCACCCTTGGCTTCGCTAACGTTACAGGACAGTCTTGTTCTTATTTGCCGCTAATGCCAATGTGAAAGTTTGGGTGTTCTCTCGCAATTTCTTGAACTCGCAACCAACAAAAAATCGCGTTTTTTCCTTCAGAAAACTCATAGCTTCGTAACAAGCATTGAAAAGGAGCGTGCAAATGCAGAAACAATCGTTACAGCACGCGCCCTCGCGATACTTGTACCGGATGCCGATCCTTTTCTCCTTACACGCTAGCGCTGACATTAACTGATTGCAAGTCTTCGTAAACCTGGGATTGCGCACGGAGCTCAATCTTAATGCAAATGTTTCGAATTCGCTTTTGAAAAGTGCGACCGATTATGGCGTCAGCAAAAACTCTTCTGTAACCGGGGTGGGTTTACAATCGTCCTGATTCTCGAACTCATTCTATTACGTTTTCGCGATATTTGCGCCGCTGCATCGAGCGTATGTTGTTTGACTGGTCGTTGAAAACGAACCGAGACGTTGCACCGCAGTGCTGTTCAGTCTCAGGAGCGTGTTGGCGAAAGCTCTCTCGCAGTCTCTTGTAGCTTGACACGTTTGCAGGCGTGTGGCGTGATCCTGAAGAAACGAAACTTTTCGCCTACAGCCGCCTGTAATTGTAATTTGTACTGCGGTCTGTAATCATGGCCGTCGGAAGGGGAGGGCAGGGGGTCCTTCGCCCCCCCCCCCCCC
>Ga0210059_1006628_pt1 | contig 18528 bp, 12 predicted proteins | sample Ectturendosymbi2_FD_188042 | JGI IMG/M metagenome (GOLD analysis project Ga0210059, IMG submission 188042) | Ecteinascidia turbinata endosymbiont from Florida, USA - Sample 2 (SPAdes) (version 2) | ecosystem: Host-associated > Tunicates > Ascidians > Unclassified | place: Key West, Florida... | reverse complement strand
GTTAACGTTTCCACCCCTCCGAATTTTTTCGCTCAGGTTGTTGGGAAGTGAAATCATAACTACGTTATACTTCTTATGATCTTGGACATACGATGTAAAATAATTATGCGCATTAGGACATAACTGGTCACGAGCGGTCATCTATTTTCGTATACCCAAGATGAGAGGGAGAACATCGATCAGAAGCATACGAAAAAAACCGGATAGCCAAGCAATATTTTTCAAAAAAGAACAGCGAATAGCTTATGAGAAAGCAATGAGAATACAGAAGAAGTGGTTATCTGTCAATAAGCTGCAATAAAGGCAACCTCATTGTTGAGACAGCAGGTTGAATCGAAGGTGAATACTGTAAAGGGGAGACGTTGAAGCCCTTAATCTCCCGTGAGTGATCACGATTAGCGAACGGAGACACACTATGCCTAAATTACACTCAGAGGGAGAGGCCATCAACTTTGGACCTCGGTATTCTTTAAAACCCCGTATTACTCCGATCCAACAGGCTGTCGCGACGAGGTGGATGAGGAAACAAAGTGGTGAGTGGCAAATGTTGTTCTTTTGTTTTTTAGATTTTATAGATAATAACTACGTGATATTTTAGACACGTAAAAGTAAAAAATGGCTTTGTCTGTATCTAATTATGAATCGAGTAGGGAAGCACCGAACAAATTCTTTCCGAGTAGCGACACGTCTACGACAAACTTAGGATCGTGGGGACCGTTTGCTATAACCGAGTCGGCCAAAACAGTGGACGTTTTTTTAACAAGATAGGAAGGTGATGCTAAGAATCAGGCAAATAACAAAATTCTTTGGAAATGGAACCAGGCAGTGGGGCAAGAACGCCATAATAAAATACCGGATATGACAAGTGAGGCTAAGCAACATGAAGCGTGGTTGGTAAAATCACCAATGGGTCAACAGACAATCCATAAAGCGCTCCTAAATTCGCTTTTAACCACCGACCACCAAATCATGCCCTTAGCTGGCTACTTGGGCATCTTACCAACGGTGTTGTGAGATTATTTGGATACTTGCTATCCACGACGAGGAGCTATGATTCTGACCTACACTAATGAACCAGGACAATGAAGACAGCCTCGAATAAGATCTATAGAATGACCGTTATACGCTGGATTAGCAATTTAACCTACGCATTAATCAACTGCGTAAAAACGATTTTCTATGCGCAGAAGCAACCGCTGAAGAATGATTTTCATGTATACAGTCTCGAAAAACATCTTTGTGCGCCTCTACTCAAGATTAAGAATAAAAATGAAACGAAAGTAGTGGACGATAATATAATATTTAGAACAGCGGCAATGAGAACGGATACTGAAAGGCGCTACCATGGTAGGCCATTGGCATAAGTTAGGCAGGTGGCCAAATGCAAAATAGCCAGTCATAGGCGAGCTTAACGCTCCTGAGCCACTCTGTAATCTCGAAAGAAAGCTCACCAAAGCTGTGACTGCTTGGATAGCGACGAGAGCGCCTTCAGGAGAGAAAAGGAACACGCTCGTTTGAAGATCGTTACCGCCACTAACAAAGCATCCAAGGCGAACGCGAAAGTACACCCCGGCAGAAGCATTAAATCCAACCTGTGTGAGTCACTCGTCGCTAATCTGAATGCCTGATGTTAACTAGCGCTGCCAGCCAAGGTTGAGAACGTATGTCGAAACCTCTCGACTTCAACTAGAAGACAAGGGTACACGTGCGCGAATTGTCACTCGCAAACTAGCAAATTCACGCCCTCACTTAGCCTTGACTCGAGCGGTCCAAAAATAACTGAAGAGAATGATCTCTGTAGGGTGGGATGGGCTGTCTCCAACCCAGATAGGTTGCTCACGGGGGAGTCCTGGCCAAAAGAACGTAATACCTATCCTAGAAAAAATTAGAATCAACAAACACAGTAGAAAATTCGCTAAATACTCAGATGAGAACGAGGGTGCAGAGAACCAAAGGTAAATTTCTGCCAAACCGCCCCCATTATAGAATGGGCAAAAAAACGCAGGGGAACGTGTACACACTGCTTTGACGCATGGCAGAACGCGCACGACACGATGAAGGGGTTAGTGAAAGCGGTCACAGAGTCGATAGAATCTCCAGAACGAGACCTGTCACCGGTCCTTGAGAAAAGGGGCATTCGCTCAACATAGTAAGTCGAAAGGTAACTTCGAGGTCCTGTGCACTGCCTCCTGTGAAGGTTACAAGGAATATAACAGCACCGCAGGAAGACGGAACACTAGCATCAAACGAGTTTACCGTTAGCATCAGATGCGAGTGTGTTTTTACAGCCACCTAAAAGCAGGACAAGAAAAGGATAATAGGTGGGGCAGTACGGCCGCGGCGCTTGGCCACAACATTGATGACCAATGCAGGAAATTGCACTATCGAGGAAGTGGCTAAGGGCCGCTATCGCCCACGAGTGGTAGCACCACAATCTAGCAGTGCAAGATGAGCAAATTCGCCGGTTAGCGGTTAGTGAGCGAAAGACTAAGAACAGCAATCTAGCAGAGCAAGATGAGCGAATTCACCGGTTAGCGGTAAGTGAACGAGAAACTACGAACAGCAATCTAGCAAAGCAAGATGAGCAAATTCGCCGGTTAGCGGTAAGTGAACGAGAAACTACGAACAGCAATCTAGCAGAGCAAGATGAGCAAATTCGCCGGTTAGCGGTAAGCGAACGAGAGACTCAGAAACAAAATCTGTGCCTACGCGTCTCCTCAGAACCACCCGAACAGGCCGAAACAGACAGAATCAATGCCAGGAAGGAGGTCGCCTTACCGATTCTAAAAGATAGACCGCGACAGGGTTCGTTGGGATAAAGAAAACCAGCGAAAGGAAAAGGAACCACATTAAGAGAAGCAGGAACAAAACCTGAACCTGAAGACGCGAATAATATTCTTTTTGTCATGCGTGACTCCACCTAAGTGACTATCAGAGGGAGCTGAAGATTCTCGGCGGCTACTTGCCGTCAAAAGAAAGACAGATTGTCAGAACAAGAGCCAGCGAAAAGTCGCAGCGCGTGCGTTAGTGGAAATGCTACGGGAAACCGAGGATGTGCACTGTCAGAGCCGTGGTCGATGTGTGGTTTGCCTAAATTTGCGTGCAAACGTTGCCTTCTTTCCTTGTCAACACGCGATAACTCGGACAGGCCACGCGACAATTTGAGGGACAGCCCTCCCAAACAATGCCAGTCGAAAGTACCGCATCACCAGCCTACACTAACACAAGTAATGAATGGGGAGAAATTAAACTCACCAAAGACGAGATCCATACACTCGAGAACACTATCGAACAACTAAACGGTGCATATGACGCACAAGTTCAGGTGCAGGCACAATTAACCGCGCAAGTGAACGACTCGGCGACGACCGAAGAAAGTGAAGACGGTCGGCAACTTGCTGCTCAATTAGAAACAGCACAAGCGCGCCTGCAACAATTAGAGTAACAAAGAACTCGCGTGAGACAACAATTCGAACAGGCCAGACGGTCGCGCGAGGCAGATACAATCGAACTCAGCGAAAATCGACTGGTTTGAAAGCCCAACAAACGTCATACAAACGCCCGCGCACTCTTACAACATAGCGGTTATCGCTAGTCCAAACTCGGTTTACGTGCATTTATTTCATCGTAGTAATGGCAACGCAGGACAACAGTAGCCTGTGGCCAGGAGTCGTGAACGAACATCATCAGCAGTTGTGCAGCCTAGTGGATCTAACTTCAGCACAGGAGCGACAAGGCACCTTTACCGGTCAGTGGCCTACCAGCCTCTTCTCGCCTTACGTCATGGCAAAGGCAGGATTTTTTTACCTAGGCGCGAGAGATAAAACCTGTTGCTTTTCATGCAAACCCACAAGTGGGACAGCGCCGAACACCCGTTAGCCACGCATCGTAACTTACCACCCAACTGTGAAGTAGTACGCAACTACCGCCAACCCCTATTCACCACGGACAAGCGTCCTAGAATAGGAGAAATAAGTGAACAACGTAGCAAATATCCGAGCCAACACCCCATAAAGCCACTCCTCGCCGCGAAAAAGGTTCGCAAGGAAACGTTTCACAGCTGGCCCTCGGAAAGCTGGTTGACGAGCAATAACTTAGCAGAGGCAGGATTTTATTCGGATCAAGTCAGAGATCGCGTTTCTTGTTTTTATTGTGGGATCGGATTGAAAAACTGGCAACGAGGCGACGGTATATGGGTGGAGCATGCACGGTGGAGACCTGGTTGCGAGTTTTTACGACGACACAAGAGAGCGGAATTTGTAACCGAAGTCTTGACGTTTTACCCCCGCGACCATTGGAGCCTCACTCCTCCTGCAACCCGCGTCGCACGACACAGCAATACAGACAACAGAGCATGCACATCAACAGGGGCCATATTGAGATCCGTGGGAAACGCCAAGCCGCAAACCACACAACACCACGCCTCGCCACCTGCCGAGAACGCTGAAACAACGGACACGTGTAACTCAAGCGAAGGTCGCTGTGTAGTGTGTCTACAATCACGTGCAAATGTTGTCTTATCACCATGTAACCACGCTATAGTGTGCCTTGAATGCAAGCAACGCCTGCGCACATGTCCGTGGTGTCGCAGCTCCATCGAAGGTTTCACCCGTTTGTATCTTTCATGAATGTCATGCGACTGTAGCCTCATGAAACCTTCTGTGTAACACTTGTGAATTCGATTACAGTGACAACGCGCTATTAACTCCAGAATACATAGGATAATAATGTGAGTAATGAAAATAAAATCCAGGCCTTGTCTAAGTTTGCGAAACTACCAACCCAAGCCACCAGCGACACAGCCGCATGGGACCTGTACGCTGCACAAGACGTAGTACTGCTCAAATATCCGCTTACCAACGCAGTACTTATGTCATAGATGATTATGTGAACATGTTGCTCGAATCTCTACGTCGGCCACGACGCCTCTTGCTTATACACGCCGACGAACCGCTGGTAATAGGCGCATTACAGGTTGTGAAGATAACCCCAAGCCATGCAACCGAACGTTTGGGCCCTATGACCACAGACTTTGCCAAAATAAATGCCCTAGGAAATTGGAAGCGCCTGGTCTCGATGTTCGAACGAAAATACGCAATTGGAATCAGCCGCGCTTTTAATGATGTCATCCAAGAAACAGCAAGGTGGCCATAAAACCTGTATGCGCATGGACGAAACTTATTTGATCAAAAAATTGCCGCCAATAAACACAAATGCCCGAACAACGAAGAATCCTATAGGTCAATGATTCTTAAACTTTTTTGACTGCGACCCAAATCTGACTTTCATGATCATCTCACAACCCAAACCTCAAACATCAAAAAAATGTATTTTTTATGTTAGCACTCTGCTAATTTTTCAGGTAAGACACAGACAACCAGTTATAATACACAGTACTATGAAACAACAATTTATCCACTTATGATGCAATAATCCACTTATGAAGCTAAATGAAATGCGTATGATGCAATAATAATGCCATGATGGAATTGAAAGAACTTGAAAATTGAATTTTGACAGATTTGAATCACTATGTCGCGACTCATTTTCTGACCCTCCGCGACCCATATTTGGGTCGCAACCCATACTTTAAGAACCCCTGGTATAGGTTATCAAACAGAGTGCTCCTCGAATGTTGGTTATGGTCTTTTGTGTTGTTGTTTTCATTTATAAATTTTATTTGTCTCCTGGGCTAAGGTTATACTGAGGATCACTTTCTTCGAACTCAGAAGAACCTGAGAAATCGTGATCTATATCTTTGGGATGACTGCTGCTCTGATCTTTCACTTCTTTAAAATATCAATAAGATTTAGCAACGGGGTTAGAAACAACTAACTAGTTGGATTTGTCATGGTGTATTTTTTCTGTTTATACGCACTTTCCACACACAGACGAAATTACAGGAGTTACCATGAGATTGCACGTAATATTTAAATTAGAAGATTGAGTAATAAGTATCTACAGTATAACTAAGAGAAGTTAATATTACGGTGCTTTGTGTTGAAAATATAACTATGAGACGTCAATAATAAGTTGTGTTGAAAACGTCATTACGCATAAATAGCACAACAATCACACCTTGAAATTACAACACACATGTTCCCAAAAACACAAACATGAATAAAACACCATTCGTTCACGAAGTATTTAAGAGATTTCGAATGCCTTATGATTTAAAATTTTGTTTGCATTTGTTGGGTAAAACTCAGCGAAGATGTTACATTTGTGACAGACGTAGGGCTTTGCAGGGAATCTCTCTGTTCGCCCGGGACACCCCTGTCTAGGTGTTTACTCTGCGGTAGTGATTCCGGCTTCAATGAACTTTCTTCTAAAATTTCGTCGCTTACCACAACAATCTCGTCGTTCAGCACAATAGACTCGTCGCTAGATTCAGGTATTACAATCAGGGGCGTAACGAGGGGGTGGCAAGGGGGGCACAATTCCCGGGGCGCCGATTCACTATGGGGCGCCGAATCATCGCCGGAGGCGCCGAATCACCGCTGGGGGCGCCGAATCGCTGCGGGGGACGCCGGAAAGTCTCAAGAATGTCACAAGTAGTTTCTTCAATAAAGTACTTTTGCTTCCAAAAGACCTCAGGTTCGAACATGGGGGCGCCAAACTTGCTTCTTTCCCCGGACACCATCTAACCTCGTTACGCCCCTGATTCCAATCATTCGCGCGGGAATTACGCAATCAAGCGCGTAGCCAGGGTGGGGCATTGTGGGCAATTGCCTCCCCAATTCCGAAAGTTGTACCAAAAAATTTCAGGATAATCAAGCTTTTGATGTGTAAGCCAAAGAAATGCTTCTGTGAAAATCAACAAAATTGCTGAACCTGCCCTTCAACCTTTAGTCGAACCTGATCACAGCAGTATGGTTCACCAATTGCCCACGATTAATCAAACAAATGTGTACACCGGCATTGTAAAATAGATTTTTCCATGTCAAACCAAGAATTTTCGCAGGGGAGGGGAAAATCGTGAAATTTCATTTTTTCTTATCGAAACTAGATCTAATTTGCTAAACATTCAATAGGAAAATGTCAAATTTCCTAATGCAAGGAGGGGCCATTGCCCCCTTCTATCCCACCCCTTCCGACGACCATGGTTGTGTGTATAGTGTAAATGTTTGAGAATTCATGTCATAGCTCAACATTTACCTGAGTTTAAGCTCCGTGTGGAAGCTAGTGAATGAAATACGAACTTGTATCTAACCGCTTGTAATCACTAACCGAAAGTAAAACGAGGAGTAACGCTTTTCTCAATTGTTTCTGGCGCACCAGCCTGCTGTATCTCACCTAATGGTGATGTAAATTTAATTTCAAGCCCATCACAAAATTTCCTCTTCGATAATTTTGGCGTGCTGCAAATACTGTATATCTTGTCCTTGTCTGCAGCACCAGAGTTAGCTAAAATGAACATCATAGATTTTCTTTTTGTGCAGTTTTAAAACTAAGTAGCGGTGATTTACATTTTATATGCCTTGAAGCTCAAACTGTGACTGAGAAGCAATCCAGTTTCAAAGTCATTTTTATAACGCAAATAGGCCAAAGACCAGGGTGTCAAACTCAAATTGCTCCGAGGGCGAAACGAGGACTTACAAAAAAGAAATAGGGCCGCAATATGACTACCCTGGGGCCGCATTATGACGCTGACGCAACAAAGGTGGTACCTGAACTTTACTAGAAACAGCTTTTACATGTTTTTTTTCCCTTGGATGGTACCGTGAGTAAAAGGGAATTCATCCCTAGCCCGTTATACGTTCGTTCAAAACGAACTTGTTCACTCGCTAGCCGAGCACTTAACACTGGTGAATAAAGTAAATAACCTAAATGTTAATTATTTGAAAATTTTGAAAACGCATCGCGGGCCGCACAAAATGCCCTCGCGGGCCAACTGTGGCCCACGGGCCGCGTGTTTGAGACCGCCGCCATGGACACTGTTCAGCAACAATTGCATTCTTTCCCTATATTTTTTTGTTACAATTAAGCCTGCACTGTGACGATTTAAATACAGTCATGTGGAGCTTTACCGTTGTCATCAATGATTTCATATTAACTTGTTGGCGAAAAAAAACAGTTTGGGTCAAGTAATCACAATCCGACCTGTGCATAGTCTAACAAGTGTTACAACTTTCATCTGATATTAATTGCCACCCTATCCTACTGTAAACGTGAAATCATTCCCCTGCAACGGGTAGACTCAGCAGCAAGTAGGAAGATGTTCTTTATTTTAGAAGTGCTGAGTTCATTGACACTGCCACTACTTACAGATAGCTTGCAATCTGTTTTATCGATAAAGCGCATGCAACTACTATGAAAAAAATTGTCTTCTTTCCCAGTCGATTGGATTTGTTATTTGAACAGCCACAGATTTTGAAAATGTTTCAACTGCTTACGCTAGAATGGCTAGATCAGCGGTTCCCAAACTTCTTTGAGCCCTACCCAAATCTGAGTTTGGTGAAAACGCTTCACACAACGACCCAAGCCTGAAACATATTATGAAATAATTAATGATCGTATCGGTGATTTTGGCAGTAAGTTGCTAAGCTCGTTTTTAATGTCAGCATTTCACTCTTTTCTCAAGTACTTACACTACAGACAAAGACAAACAGCGGTAACGTTGAAAATACAAAACTTCAGTTTGGATCGCCTCGGCACGGCCCGTTTTTTGAACCTTCGTTGCCCTTGTTTGGGTTTCGACCGATACTTCGGTAACCACTGGGAAAGATCAGCTAACCCACCATTGCGTTATGTTTCGACGACTAGTGTTTCTTAAACTTTACTGCAGAGACGTGGTGAAAATCGATTGTGGCCTCGTTTACGCAAACACACACCCATTTTTACACTTTGTGTAGGTTGCGTCGGTCAACCATATGCAAGTTTGTTTAGAGGACATGTGTAACTTTTGCATTTCATAGCATTTAATGACATAAAATCCAAACATTTTTCAAACGCGTTGAGATATTCTAGCCTTTACGTTATCAACTGCGTATATCAATCAGTCGCTCAAGAATTGGACAAGATTCACATCTTACTTGCGCGCAAGTTTTGTGGACCTACTTCGGGAGTAAGTGTCTTAATAAAGCAAAGTCGCTTCTAGGCTTCGATTGAACGAGTGTTGGTGGACATCAGAAGCGTGTAAATATAAAAACGCAATCATAATGGCGGACACAATGACTCCTTGCTCAACTGCGATATTGGATGCTGAATTCATACTGCAGATCTTGCACTTGAAACATTGAGATTTTCACAGGCGCTCCTGCATGAAAGTTTTACGAGAAAATGGTGGCTTTCATCCAAAATAGAAGCTTGGAACTTTACTGAAAACAAACTTTAAAATTTGTCAGTTCAACGAAAATTGACTTTGGATTTGCTGGCTTAAATCTGAACATAATTATTTAGAAAAAAGCGCCAGAAAAATGCACCTTTTATGGATGATGCTTTACAAACAAGGGCAAGGGACATTAAATAATCAAATGTTGAGACGATGTTGTTGTTCGTCCCCACCTATCGAAATTTCTGGCTTCGTGCCGGCACGCGATCAACAGTTATTTATTCGAGACGAGCACCTATTCGAATGAGTAAATACTTAATACAACTCATCAACACTGGGAATGGCCCCGAATATGGCCGCTGAAGCTTGCCATGCCAATGCGTAGTGTATAAAAACATGTTAACACGTTTGTAACTCTTGTGACAGGAAACACTTTCATTAGACGCGGCTGACGTTGTGTGTGACAGCGGGTTGCAAAATCATCCATTAACTGAGCTAGCCGATAAAAAAAACGGCGCGAGGTTTGCACCTGAGGTTAGGTTCGTTCATCAGTAATGGCAATTCTAACCGCATGACAAAAACAGCTTCGGCGACCGTGCTTTCGGCGACCTCCTTGATACGAGACCAGAAGAAACATTCTGTATCATATGTTGCATGCTGCGCCTCTGTGACTGCAGCTGGATTCGCGTTACCTACATCTCTTGCATTCAGAACCGTCGCCAGAAAGTCTTCAACAGGGGGTCTTTACGTATGTGTATGGGGGCTTGACATTCTAAAATTGGATAAACGTTCTACTTATTTATAGTGTTTCAAATTTCTATTTGGGGGGGCTTGGAAGTTTTTGGGAGGGCTAAGCCCACCAAAGCTCCTCGTGGCGACGGTACTACTTCCACTTTCTTCGCCAAAGCACAGACTGAATCGGCGATACATGGAAACTTTCCCTGTGACTAGAACTGCTGCTAGAAGCAGTGATCGATGACCTTATTCAAAGTGGGGATGTACAAGCGCACGTCTAAATTCTACAGAAAATATTTTTCATCAAGCGATTTACTTTATCAATGGACCCAGTGCTAATTGTGTTGCTTAGACTTATTTGAGCAAAATTCGAATTGTTGAAGTGGGGCGTTCAGGCCCCTCCAGAAAAAGAGTGGGGATCTAGGCCCACGAAGCTATAAGTTCCTCCACACCTTGCTGGAAGTACCACAGTACTTAATGATAAAGAATTTACGTAATCGTAAAGCGGAAAATTTATTGGTGTTCAAATGATCTGTTAAGGCGCGTGGAAGTGTCGGATCGTTTACAAATGGTAGACTGTGTAATCGCGACGGGGACTGCGACGGACTGTAGCTGTCAGGCGACGGATGCGATTTCGACGCCTCTGCAGATGTGGACCTAAAGTGACTTGAGCCACCTTGTGCCGATCTCTTTTCTGTTTTCTGTTTTTCGTCTGTTGATTAACTCACAAATGAATCAGAACAACTACCGAAGTTATTGAAGAACAAAAGCACAAAGAACTGCGTACGTGAGAAGATGGAGTTACAGGCTCGACTGAAAGAGTTGAGTTCGTGCGGTGATGCTGTAAGTCTACAAACGTAGTATTACCAATAGATTAAAGAATAAGATCCCTCACACGTGCTGTTTGGCTATTCACAATAACACACGAAACACCACACTGTGGTTTGGGACAACGCGATTGCAAAGTATCAAAAAAGGTAGAATTACTCATTAGGCTGTTCTGACCCCTATTTACTCTGGCAAGATGTGCCCCGCACTGACCACCATTTATGTTGCAGACCCCTGGGGTTAGGGCCTGAACATATCTATGAAAAAAAGCATTTTTTAAAAGTTCGATCGTTTTCCTGTTCTGTAGTTGATTTCATTCTAAGGAGCTTTCTATTCACACATATTGAAGTTGTCATCTTGACGACTAAGAAAAATATTTTGCATCGTGCTTTATTGTTATTATTATGTGTTCTTAAACTGTACTTTTGTTGCAACAAGTAAACCAAAATCATGATGGGGTCGTCCATAAATGACGTCACACCCTAACGGGGGGAGGGTGTCACCAGATTTGTGACAAGGGGTAGGGGGGGTCAGTACTTTTGTGATGTCACACGAGTCGTTTTGATAAGCATGCTATACGCAATCATACCAGAAAGGAAAGGTGTGGAAATTTTTGTTGATATTGCTAATGGGTTAAACCAATGAGGAAATTTTTGTTGATATTGCTAATGGGTTAATTGTTTTTGTAGTATATTTCCGATAGTCAGTTAATCTTTGTTGGATTTACAGCTAATGGCTAACTATATTGTTGTACTGTCAATGTAGCCAAAGCTGCGGTATTTAGGTGAACGCGGTATTTAGGTGAACATATCGTGCCATGCAGTATATATTGCCTGTTGCGCATATGTCCTTAGCTCTCTTGAGGATTTTGTTGACAGTAAGAGCTGGATTGTGAATGGAACGACAAATCTCCGAACTGTGAAGCAGATGCTCAGAGCACTGACACAGCTGGCTCCTGATATTGCTCTTGAACAGCTTAGCGTACTCTTCCAGTTGGATTATCACTAAGAACAAAAATTCACACAGCAGACTTTATATTTTCAAGTATGTGGCAACATGGTAGGGAAAATGTAATGAACCAACAGCTATAGAACAATTGCAAAAAATATTGCTTTGTCCTACACCTTTACTCGCAGATGCAAATCACTTAGAAGAATTGATAAGGAGCTCGTCAGTCAGGTCTATCAATGCACGAACAATAATGGAATTCGCTTCTGCCTCGAAAGTTTGATTTCTGCCTTAATATCTATGTGTGGCCGAGTACTGGTGTGTGGAGAGATGATGTGAACGTTGAATTCTCAGAAATGTTTTCACGAAAATTTTCGAAAAAATAAGATGCGATCCTTCTTGTGACCGGTTTTGCAACGGTTTCACATATCTCTATTCATTGTCAAAAATCATGATCATTCAGAAAGTTTTGCTACCGTACAATTGAGTAAACATATGTGGCGTCAGAGGATTACGTGATAAGTACGAATCATCTGTGGAAACACCAATGGCTTCAATCATCAAGGATTCTGTATCCTCACACGAGGTCTCCCACAACGCCTGTAGTCTGAACGTACAGCCACATATCTTCTCCGCTCGAGTGCAATTATGATTTTGCAGTTGTGAACTGTCCTGTCGTAACGCTGCGTTTGTTTTTTCCACTTTTGCACTCCACTGTTTTAATACCCAGCCTTATATTTTTGCAGTTATCAACTGCGTTGACGCAGCACTGAGTGTGTTCAACTTTCCTGTATTAACGTGTTGCCGGATACTTTTGCAGTTATCAACTGCTCTGTCTCAGCGTTGAGTGCTGTGTTTTTCTCCGGAATCCTGACGTGGAGCGTTGATATAATTTGTGTTCATTACAGGGATACATTGCACAACAACAACAAGTAAGGAGATTGCGTATAGAATAATATGCATGTTGCAAATGCAACGAATGCAAAACAGTTTTGCGTAACCTCAATGAGCCCTGTAAACTCAAGTGCAAATCTTCTGGAAAATGTTTGTTTGCTCTTAACACGGGATGTTGCTTTTGACTTGGCTGTGCTTCTAAAATCAAAACCTACACCATTTCACGTAAGAGTCTTATATGAAGTAAAATGTTTCCAAAACAGCATGGATGACGTATATTGATGTACAATTTTTACTGGAATATAATGCAAACTCTTTCTCACATCCCCAAACGATTTTTGTTTGACATGCATATCAGAAATTAGGGGTAGGGAATTTGTTAAAAATTACCGTTCAAAGCGATGAAGTCTTCATCGGGATTGTGCAAACTATTGTTTTAACAAATAATTTCGCATGAAGCAGATGATTGTTTGCTGATAAAGGGAATGATGACGAGTTTTTGCAGATCGAGAGCAATACAAAGGGGTTAATGTTGACTATTTGGTTTGGAATTGCAAACCTCACGTAATGTGCAGGCCTGATTTCACATTATCCAGGATTCTTTCATTGTCAAAATTATGATTTTGAAATGTTAAAATTATATTGCATTTGGGGAGCAAATTACCACATAATTATTTAACTTAATCGTGTGTGGCATGTGATCTGGTGTTCTAGGAGTGCACCGAACGATTGTCAAACTGAGGTAATCATCCCCATACAGAAAAAGGGTTGCAGCAGTGCATGCATCACATACTTGGAGATCTGTCACTTTAGACTCATTACCAAAGCATATGCCAAGTGTCTTGTTAAAAAAATGCTACGAAAACAATTGAACCAAAGCTGGATGTTCACCTGTGCGGTTTTCCTTTCGGCTGTAGCACCACGGATAATGTTTTCGAACAATATTAGGAATGAGCCTGTGCTAAAGACGAATATAACGTTTTGTCGTCCTTGGGTCTCCTATAACATCATGTCAAGGCACCGTGAAAAAAGCGTGGCTAAAGTTTATCTGTTTTCATTGCGGAACAACAATAATGCGTTCCTAAAATGGGATTTCTTTTCAATGGAAAAACCTTGGAAGGGCAAAAGTGTTCCTTGATCAGAAATTTCGCTTACTGCATCTTGTTTTGACCGACAACATTGATAAAACAAAATCAAGAAAATAAACTCCACCATGGTTGTGAGTACAGTAAGAAATCTGAATTATTTTAGAGTATAGGAAATCAATTTCACGTAAAATTACGCATCCTCAATCCTGAATGATACAAGCAATGTTTACGTGTTAAAAGTTGTTGATTGGCTAAACAGCGCACTCCGGACGAAAGTGAATCAATCAGAAAACAAGCTACCACAATTAGAAACTTGAAAATAAGCTTTTCCCCAATATTGTATTTCACTGCTAACTGACTCCAAACTCTAGCAACTCAACAGAACGATTCACGTCTGAAACAGCAATTCGTTATGATCAAGAAAGTTTGTAGAATGCGTGAGTGAATTTGCATTTCTTACGAAGCTGCCAATCTTTCAGAGTGCGCTTTTTTGCTTGATCGCTTGAAATGCCACCGATTTCTTTATCGATATTTGGCGTCAGGTCAATTCCTGAACGATGTTTCTTGTCGGAGCGGTTGTGGTGAACGCTCATGCCCAAGGAGAACTATGAGGCCATTCACTCAGTGGACGTGGTTCGAATACGAAACCTTCCAATGGAGAGGCAGCCGCTCCCACAGCGTCGCTGTGACAGCAGCAAAGAGCAATGCTGGTGCACTGGACAGTGAAATTCAAAACACGTCAAAGAAAACAATGCAAAACAGCAGCAATAATTGTTACACAGGGATGTTCTCAATTTTAATTGGCGTGTCAAGTTGGTGATAAGATTTATCTTCACAGATATCCATGGAGTGAAAAGTTTGTTGTTTGATCACAGTTACGGTGCGTGCTTTTTGGAAATCGGATTGATATTCCGTGACAGGGCTGTTCGAATAGTACCACGTCAAATCATTTTCTCAGCGGTTCATAAACTTTTCCGTGTGTTTCCCACTAAGGCCAAACACCACGTATGAATTTCTCCCTGATGTTTTGGTGACGATGTTTCACGGAACACTATTTAGCCAATAGAGTCTCTTGACCAAACAACGATGTTTTACTTTTTTCCTAATGGGATGCCGCTTCTTTTTGTTTGACGGTTTACGCACTGCTCTACCGAGACTGTCGGTCAAACTGGCTACAGTGGTAACTATCCATAATACAGTAAATCTCATGCAACGATTTGCCCCGAGTGCTACTGAAGCGTAATCAGTATGTCAAATTTAATGTCCACACCTATCAAGAAACATCGATTGGCCACACCTCTTCAGTCACTGACGATTAGCATTATTGCTCTGCATAGCCAAGCTTACATGTCAAACCGTGAAAAAATTCCAACTGTAAATCTAACAAAATATTCTGCGGGGACCGACAAAATATCACTTTTGGTGAACGATTTAGCCGAAAGACAAAATCTCACCAAATGTTTCTTTTCCTGATGCAGAAACAAGAAAATTTATATTCAGCGTGAATGATTCTCCGGGATATGCTATCGCTCATCATCAACGCAATAATGCCACAAAAGTTCAATCACAATGTAGATCAGTGTGTCTTACCTAGGCAATTTTGCTGCAAGAATTCTTCGCTGTGTCCCTTCATTATCACTGTCAAGCAAAATTGAATGCGAAGAAGCACGATATTTGTTCAATCCGCTGTGTAATTAAATCGTGTAAGAAATAGACAAGAATAATGCAAGTGCTGAAACGGATTATTCGACGAAACATGAAGTTCCCAATTTGATCTTGACAGTTCAATTCTGTTGCAGCAAGTTTAAAAAATGCGATCAACAACAAATGCGGATGCATTTCCAACTATGCGATAACAAAATAGTGTGGTCATCTTTCAAACAAAAAACTGAATGGAAATATTTTTCTGCGGCTCAGCCATATGCATTTGCAAACGGTGTTTTGCAAATTGTGAAAAAAAATTAATCGAAAAAATCTAGTGCGGCCTAGCAGTGGTTTGGAAGAACTTCACATACGACGAAGAAGAATTGAAATAAGTTACTGATCTCCCATATGTCGTCACATTTCCCAATTTACAAGAAAAGCATTTTCCGCTCAGATTAAATTAACAGTGGATTTTATGCAATTTAAACCAACATGAGCTTTACCTGATGAAAAATATTTTGCACTTTCAACCATGGTTGCGGAGTCGGTGTCGGAGTTGCAATGAGACGAAGGTTTTCTCTTTAATCGGAATCACAACAACATTAGGAGTCGGTGTCAGAGTGCGATTTTTATCTGATTCCGACTCCGAAGATGAAATTGGATCATTTTTTACATCGAAATTTTAAGTTGCAAATCTTAACTAATAGATGCTGAAAGAGTACAATTTCTTTTGAAAGTTTTAATGAAACAGAGAATTTTTGCTGTGTAGCACGGTGTCTACTGGTTGCTAGTTGTTACAAAATAGTTTGCAGCTGAACTTCATTAACGTTGTGCTAAGGAGTCCGATTCGGAGTTGGTGTCGAAAACTTTTGAAAGGTCGTAGTTGAAATTTTGGATAGGTCGGAGTTCGATTCGAAGTCGGACTATTCACCTCTGCCTCGCAACCCTGTATTCAACCTCATCATCTTCACAATAAGAGTTCACCATTGCTTCATCTTGTGCATATTGAACGAAAAATCTATGAACAGTTCTGACCACCTTCAACGCGAATTAAAACGTCTTGCAAATGTACACAAACAGGTTTCCCATTTCACCCTCACATCGTTCACTATTTCACCAGTGTGTGAAAATTAATTGTACAGAATTTCGACAAAGTCCAGAATATTCTTTCATCATCCATCAATCTGCACATGCTGTACAACGGACTCACCATTTTGTCCAATTAAGTATCGCACTACCTCCTTCATGTGCACAAACACAAATCAATATTGGTGTTTCACCAACAATGTATTTTCAATGTATGGGATTGTAGGGGCTGGCATAGGAAGTGGAGTATGATCTTTAGTTGGTTGCGTTGCCGAATAGTCGGTTGATTACGATTCCACAGAGATCCTTAGTGATTGAGGTGTCAACCTGGTTGTCTCATGAGCACAGGTCATTCTCCCAACTAAGCAACACGACGTCTTGAAGTTGCCAAGCCAAGCATGGCGAATTACAGCAAAAAGCTCTTACCACTTTGTTCACTAATGACTCTCCAGCAGCACTCCCATTTGAATGCTTCTTCCTATTATATTCAGATATACAACAAAACTTCGATGCACTGGAGCGTGAATCCAGAACAATGTAACGTTATCACGGTCCCGTGTAGAATGACAACGAACACAAGCGTTGTGCGTTCGGAAAGGTACGAGGAAACATAGACTTACTGCGCGTATGTAGCTTTACAGGAAATCTTGTCAACTGCTCGACTCTTCATAAACACGTAAATGACGTTGAATCACGAATGGAATATTTTTGGGAAGTACGTAGTAAGAATGAACAAAACATTAAAGCACAAAAGTATCCACTATGTGATCAACACAAATTTATATCTAGAATCGGCTCTAAAATTTGCTTCCACTCTTCGTTGATGGGCAATTATGAAATTAACATTGATCACCACAGCACTGGCTGCTATCAGGACAATTGCACTTGTCCTCTACTGCATTACCAACGGGCGTCTCAGAAAAAAAGCTAATTCCAACGCTATTGAAAACCGTTAGAACACTCCTCCATTGTGGGGGCAAAAATGCCCAACCAAGTCTGTTTTCCGATGAAAAAACTTCGACATTGTTGGCAAAGATTCCATTTGTTTTCTTCGTATGTGCGAAAAAAGAAAGCCGTGAGGCTACCTTGAGAAAATTACTTTCCACATTGTCGGCAAGGAGATGGTTTCTCTCCTGTGTGTGCCGCTGATGGTCAACCATGTTATCTTCTTGAGAAAAACATTTTCCGTATTGTTGGCAGGTGTATAGATGCTCTCCTGTGTGTATGCAAAGATGGATAACCATGGCCAACCCACGGAAAAAACATTCCTCACTGCTGGCAACTGTTTGCTTTGTATCCTTTATGTGTGCCGAGATGGATAACCATGGCCCCTTTGCAAGAAAAACATTTTCCGCATTGCTGGCTATTGTATGGTTTCTCTCCTGTGTGTATGCCTTGATGGATATTCATTGCCCCTTTATGAGAAATACATTTTCCGCATTGCTGGCAAGTGTATGGTTTCTCTCCTGTGTGTGAGCGAAGATGCAAAGCCATGTGATCTTTCCGTGAAAAACATTTTCCGCATTGCTGGCAAGTGTATGGTTTCTCTCCAGTGTGTGTGCGAAGATGGATGACCATGGTACCTTTACGAGAAAAACATTTTCCGCATTGCTGGCAAGTGTATGGTTTCTCTCCTGTGTGTGTGCGAAGATGGATAACCATGGCTCCTTTTTGAGAAAAACATTTTCCGCATTGCTGGCACGTGTATGGTTTCTCTCCTGTGTGTGTGTGAAGATGTAAAACCATGGCCCCTTTTTGAGAAAAACATTTTCCGCATTGCTGGCAAGTGTATGGTTTCTCTCCAGTGTGTGTGCGAAGATGGATAACCATGGCCCCTTTTCGAGAAAAACATTTTCCGCATTGCTGGCAAGTGTATGGTTTCTCTCCTGTGTGTGTGCGATAATGGATAACCATGGCTCCTTTTTGAGAAAAACATTTTCCGCATTGCTGGCAAGTGTATGGTTTCTCTCCTGTGTGTGAGCGAAGATGCAAAGCCATGTGATCTTTCCGTGAAAAACATTTTCCGCATTG
>Ga0210059_1006627_pt1 | contig 18532 bp, 13 predicted proteins | sample Ectturendosymbi2_FD_188042 | JGI IMG/M metagenome (GOLD analysis project Ga0210059, IMG submission 188042) | Ecteinascidia turbinata endosymbiont from Florida, USA - Sample 2 (SPAdes) (version 2) | ecosystem: Host-associated > Tunicates > Ascidians > Unclassified | place: Key West, Florida... | reverse complement strand
AAATGACTTGCAGTCTTTTCTTGAATGTTTATATTCTTTATATAGCCAGTCACCCAAGAACATGCGAGAACTTAGTAACTGTGCCCATGATTTACACCTCACCCTCAAAAGAATCGGAAAAGTGTTTGCTGTTCGTTGGGTGGCTTCATCTTTCAGAGCGGTATCGGCAGTCTGGCATTCTTTTCCAGCCTTAGCCCAACATTTTGAGAACGCTTCAAAAGATGAAACTAGACAAAGTACAGAAAAAGCTAGATTTCAAGGATTTCTTTCCAAATTGTGTACAACCAGTTTTGTCAAAAATTTTGCGCTAATGGCGGATGTCTTGAATGAACTAAAAAACTTGTCAGAAACACTACAAAACAGAAGTACCACGCTGCCAAAAGCGCAAAACTTACTAACTGTTTATATAAGAAGAATAGAAAGCCTTGATGTTTCTCCGGGAGAGCATTCTATTTTGGCTCAACGTGCAGTAGAAGCAATGTCGTTTCAGGAAGTGCAATTGAGAGAAGGTAGAGGCCCAGTCATCAACCAGGCTCAGTTCATTCGAGCTGTAGCTGACAACATGAAACAAAGGCTCTTCACTACGGTATCAAACAGAGCACAGGCTGGCGTTGTTGCAACTCGCCAAGAGATGTACGAAAACCTTGTCAGTCAAATGGCTGTTTTGAATCCACGCAACTGGGTACATGAAAATCTTCGATTTGGCGAAAACGAAGTGAAAAGTTTATGTAAGACCTTTTATCTCAACAACCAAGAAATTCATCTTGGTTTTATTGAATACAAGTCAAGTGGTGGAAGAAGTATTCTAATAAATTCAACAAGCTGCTTGTGGCAGTTGACACTCTATCACCAAGCAATGCCGACTGTGAGCGAGGGTTTAGCGCAATGAACAATATTATCAACGATAGAAGTCTGATAACTACAAACAATGCCGCCAACCTGCTCTTTATCAGCACTGTGGGACCTCCCAGCCAAGCATGGGATCCAGATCCATACGTCAAAACATGGCTTGGAAAAGGGAGAAGAGCACCTCACTCAACAAGTGGCATGGCTCGTCAAAAGCCGAAAGAGGATAATTACTGTGAACCTTTGTGGAAAGCTTTTAAATAATGTTCTATATTTGTGTTGTGGTAATCTCTTGACGTGCGGGAAATGGTGGAGGTTTTACATTACGCAACTCAAGCTGCATTCCCTGACCCACTTTCGAAGTGAGTGAAACGTAGCCTGTAACACTTTTTGCTTGATTTTGAAATGGCTATTTTCAAAATGCACAATACATTTTTTGTGTTTTTAAGATGTACAATAGGGTGTGGGCAAAAAGTAGACGTGTTCTTGTTTGCTTTTTTACAATTATGGCTGAAATTTCGGGACGGTATTGATAAATACTAGATCGTTCCGGTAAGAAAATTATTCTACTTTCACCACTGGTTGTTTCTCGAATTATTTTTTAGATAAAGTCATGTGGATTATATAAAAATCACCAATTTCATGAAAATCTACGTACGGTTTATTTGTAGCGATTCTGCTTTGTCTACAACTTCCGTTGACTTTTTTCAAAGAAAAACCAGCCTAAATTACGTTTTTAACTTATCCAGAAAATTTTCAAATCGTTGTTCTTCAGACTCAAGACTTGCATTAGAAATTTTGTAACGTCACCTAATAGATGAAGTCCGTGATTCATTTCTGTGATAGCTGCATTTGTTGCGAGCAGCGCTAAAATCTTTTTTATTGAATACGCCTGCGCACCTCTCCAAAATTCCTTTACTGTTGTCTTTCAACTCAAAACAAATTTTCTACTGTGGCCTACATGCACCAAGAGTATCCGGAGCAGTTGATCCAGGCCTAATGATTCCTGGTACCCTGGCAAGCTTTTTACTCCAATAGTTAAGTTACAAACGAAAGTATGAATTTACAGCCCAAAAACCAATTGTTCCAAGTAATTTTTTTGTTTCATTGGTCAGTAAAAATTGATGTGATAAAAGATAAAAACTGCAGTGCAACATTCAGGCCTTAATGCCATCAACGCAAGATAACAATATAGGTTTAAGATCTGCAAGTGACATATGCATAATGTGTGATGCAAAGAGCTCTCTGGAAGTTACCCAACTGCGCGAAATTGACAAATTTAGATGGAATGTTGCTGTTTTTTCCAAAAGGAACTGGATTCATTGTCAGAATAATTGCAATAAATGAGCAACAGACATTCAGTGAACTTGTTCGGAAAAACAGCAAATTGTTTATAACGTTCTAAATCTAATTGAGTCTGTTAAAATTAGGTTGATTTTCTGAATATGTGCTTTCAACAGGGCTTTTTTCAAGGTGTTTTAGGGACCCGAATCGGGTCCCTAGAATTGAAAATCGGGTCCCTAGAATCAGAGAAATCGGGTCCCTACAGGTCCACATCGGGTACCTAACATTTTCCTTAAAAAAAACCTAGCTTTTAATTTTAAAAAATTGGCACAACGGCATTCTTATTAAAAAAATTAACCACAACTGCATTTTACCCCAGCGATGTTGTTTTCCTTCTCTGTATAGGTTGGCCATTCAGCAAAATCGCCCACAGTGGAAACGTATTTGGAGTTTGGATCTCCTCTATCTGCAAAGTTAGCCCAATAATAGGTGAACTGATTTGAAACTTTAGTGTCGTTTTCCGTGTGGCGATACCTGAATTAAGAAAAAATTCGGAATCACAAAAAGAAAAATTAATTGTTTCATCAATATTTAGACACTACCAAGTACAAAAATAGTGTAAAACTTGTTTATGCAGCAAAGAAAAATATTTTTTGTTTTCTCCGAGTAAATCGGTCGCGTGAAAAGCTTCAAAAGTAACTCTTTCAACTGTTTTAATTAATATTAGAAACCCACTTCTCGGCAGCAAACGTGCGGAACATGAACAGGTAGTCCGTTCCGTGGTACGTTGCTGGACAAAGTTGATCTTTAATCTCCGACTCTGTGCAGGAATCATAGTCGAGCTTGTGTTCAAATGAATAGCGGTACACACTCTTTGTAGTCGTTTGGGACGCGAACCTGTAGGTTTAGAATGGAAGCATAAATAAAAAAGCTTTCTTGAACGGGATTCGCCGTTGAAATGAGTGAGAGCAATTACCCCTCCGATTCCTCCCTCAAAATTTCGCTTGACACCATTGGCACGGCCAACATGAAGTTTTTAGGCAATCTATCTTTCTATAAATATCACTTCAATGCCTATCACTTGATAATCACAAGTGTACTTTCTTGCGTTTTCTGCTATTTATCGCTTGTTATTTTTTAAAAATTGCGCGCACAGCAAACGAATTCGCGTCAAAAACCGAGGCCGCTCACACATTCTTACCTAACGTAGTAAAATGTACAAACAGAAGCTTTTTTTCAATCACTGCGGGCGAGTGGTTATTACGTTCAATACAAATATGTGCCTGACCAGTGCATATTTTATAGTTTGTAGCTAAAAAGCTTTCAATAGTTTAGCCGAGAAAGTGAAGCATAGATTGATAGGTAAGCGTTCCCAAAAGGAGCAAAAGATATCTTCAAGGCTATGATAAGACAAGCGCAACTTAGTACAAAATGTACCTGCTTTTAATGTTCCTGCCACGTTTTGCATCTGCATTGATTTCTACGACATTAAAAAAATGTGGAAAACAGAAGAACTCTTCAAGTCTCTCAAATGATGTTATGCTTTGGGAAAACGTTTGTAAAACTCGTTAAAATTACTTTCCTACTGTTTATTTGCTTGCGTTATGAATATTATAGGTCAATTAACTTCGTATTTGCCTTCCATTGCATCTCAAGTTGATGTATGGATTTAAACACCTGGTTTAGAAAATGACGACACAAATTAACCAACGTCTGTTTAAAAATGTTTTTCAGTGAAACCAACAGCTTTTCTGGTAAAACAATTATTTTTACTGCAAGGATGAGCAGAACAAATCTAGTCTAGACTATATTCTACAGTGCCTATGCCAGACCGGATCCTAAAGCACCGGTCAAACAAAGGTACTGTACGTTCGCGGAAGCAATGACATCGCAGTTCCGTTTTTTATAATTCCCAAAAGGCAACAAATTGCTGCAGAAACAAATTTGTACCTAGCCATGGCACTAATAGGACAAACAAACATGCCGTCCGTCGCCAGCCTGGTCAAAGCGCTTCGGTAATCTTTTTCGTCTCCAGAACCATCTGCATATCGGTCGTAAAAGTCAGCTATTGCCTGACCCATTTCATCCCCAAGAATAAACTTTGCTACTGCCTACAGAAGATATAAAGTAAAATCGTTGCAAGGCGAAACACAACCACAATACAGTCGTTTTTAGTTTGAAAAGTTTGTCTCGAATTTTGATAACTGTTTCCACAAACTTAATCATCTCATGCAAAGTAGTATGGAATGAATGAAGATGTGAAAAACCAAGTAGAATGGAAAACCACCCACTTATTTTCATTGAAGTAACGGCCTTGAAATGGAAACCTGAATCACTTTCTGCTTCTATCAGGATACATAAAACCACGGGCATCGGAAGTTTTTTCCAAGGGGGACCCAAAAGTGGTGAAACTTCATTCTTCCCTCTCGACACTCTTTGGCGTCCGCTAGGACTCGGGGATTTTCGGAAAAGAAACGCCTAAACGCACGTGGCTTTGCACGGGAATTTCTCCGGTCTGGTATGCTCTACAGACCCGGTAAAAGTCTCAAAAGACGCGGCAAGTCTTCTAGTTTGCACTCGAAAAAAAATTTTTGCTTAGGGGGTGCGGGTTTTTTATGAGTGACGTCATAAGTGGAGGACTTTTAGGCCACCTTGGCCCACTTTTCCTGGCCCTGGGCGCCAACCGTTAGATGGTAGTATTTCGCTGAAGTTTTTACTGGAAACTAAGCTGCAATCCGAGTCTTTTGATACTTTGGATGACCTGCTGGGGTTTCTGGTTCAAAAGTTATGATGTAAGTTTGTAAAAATATTTGACTAATTAGATAATTAATTAATTTGCTTATTTTAAATCATAACTTTTGAACCAGAAACGCTAGAAAGTCGATCAAAGACTCGGACTCGAGCCTAGTTTTCAATGAAAACTTCAGCGAAACACGTTGGCCTAGCGGTTGGGCCCTAGGCCAGGCAACATGAGCCAAAATGACCCTAAAACTACTTCACTTATGACGTCAGTCACAAAAAATCCGCACCCCCAACCAAAAAATTTTTTCGAGTGTAATCTACTGGACTGGCCAATCCGTTTGAGCCCTTGAACAGCTCTCTAGCGCAATCGGCGAAGGAGTTAGGGCGTTGGTAAGGCAACCGAAAACTGCTGTTTTTTAGGCCGAAATCGAAGTACGAATATATCGTAGACCGGTTCTCAAAGTGAAAACAATATTTTTGTGCTAAAAATGTAATAAGCAAATTTCGAATTCCAGGGGGGATCTTGGCCCGCCTGCTCTCCCCTTCCGACGCTCATGCATAAAACACGTTGCTTTCAGAGTTGGAGGCCCATAAAAAGCGAATTCTTAAATCGTACGTACAGTTTCAACACTGACTTATGGAGAGTTTCTCTGTTCCAAAGTACAACATTTGTCACTGTCAAGCTACAGTCAAAGAAAAGTCGTACTATAGATTACATGCATAAATAGAAAAACAGGAAGCAAAAGCTAAAATAAATGATTTGTTGTTGAAAGAATACTCCATAAAAACAATAGTGTTTTAAAGCAAATTACACGAAAATGTATTTGAACTTTGTGCACTTTATGTCCAACACTTCAATTAAAATAGATAATTTCTTGAAATGTATGTAAATTTAATGAATTCCTTACCTCATACAACCAGTGGTTCAACGTTATTGGCCAGTAAGCGAGGACATAAATTTCATCAGAAGTAGATCCAAAGATAAGAGGTTTACTGCTGTGCCAAATTCCTTCCTGAAAAGCTTTCATCGGCTCCATAAAAAATTCCTCCCCATCTAAAATCGGTCGCCATGGTTCCGCCATGCCGAAAACGTTCTTTTCCGACAAGTACTTCCTGATGGCTTTCGACCCTGCGTTTGTGAGTTCAACAGGGTCCAGTTTCCTGTAAGAAATAAAAAACAAAATTCCTTAAAAAGGAACACCAATTGTTAGCTTGTTTGCTACAGGAGATAAGTTGGGTTTCTTTTAAAAATATTTATTGAGAACAATTTTTGTATTATGGTAGTCCGTTTTAAACTTAATGATCAAAACATCTCAAGTCAATTGAAACGGAAAAACTTTGCAATTTTCAAAGATATAATGTACGATTTTATTGCAAGAGTCGTTTACAAATACTTACTAAAAATTAGCAGCTCGCTCAAAGACAGCGATAAAGTGAAAGTGAACTCTTTTCTGGCATTAGTTTCAGGTTTATCGTCTCTGTCTCTATTAAATAAGGTTCTGCGGTCGCTTTATCTGAATGAAACTTCCACTGTTTGCATATGGGGAAAAGAAACGTTTGTCAACAGAAAACCCGGAATATCATAATCTAGTCTTCCTAACAACCAATTCATACACTGCACGATTCAAGTTAGGTGCAAAGAAAAACATTCCTGAAGAAACAAGAAAAAAGCATCGTACACCCATAGGTTTCACAGAGAGGCATCAGGTACAATGATAATGTATCTGACATAAACGAATCTTCTCGTAAAACTTGGCCAAGTTTGCCAACTAGCACTGCGAAGACAGATCACGGTCGCTTTAACTGAAGGAAACTTCCATTTTTTGCATAGCCAATTTAGAAGACACGTTTGTCAACAGAAAACCCTTAATGTATTGATCTATGGGCTTCCTAACAACCAATTCCTACACGGCACAATTCGAGTTTGGTGCAAAGAAAAACATTCCTGAAGAAACAAGAAAATGCGCATTTTACACACACATATTTCACAGAAAGGCACCAGGTACAGTGATGATATTTCTGACATAAACGAATCTTCTCGTAAAACTTGGCCAAGTTTGCCAACTAGCACTGCGAAGACAGATCACATTTAAGGGGATTTTCATACTACTCAAAATAAAGTGATTTCTGTTGAATAAAAACTCGCTGCTATAGTCTTATTCGCAATGTTGACAACTAAACAAAAAGCGAAAAGCGCGCACAGAACGGTTTCAAATAGTTTATTAGGTCTGACATTGCTGGTTCTTGGTACCTTAAACATGCAATTCTTTCTTCACTACAGTTCATGAACGTTATGAGCCACTCTGTAGCGTTTAGCGCTTCTTCGAAAGTTTGGTATTTAAATGAAGCGGCGTTGCTCATCAGAATCGCTGAGTTGAAGAGTTCCTTGCTCTTTGCCGACAGCAAATGAAACATGACTGCCTGCGCCCCAGCACTTTGTCCAACTAGAGTGACCTGAAAATTTTTTCGTTTTTTCACCTTTTAAATCCTTAAAATGCTATACGAGTCAGGAAAAGTAAGGTATAATGCTACCCATAATTTGATTACTTTTTCCTGGAACACGTGACATCCGTTATTTCCGGACCAAACTATTTTTTTGACTTTCCGACGTCCATTTTTGATCACTTTCACAACAAAATCGTATCTACGAAGCGAAACATGCATAGCATACAAATTCTATGCACTGTATTCCCAAAAAGGGGATTTTTACAGGGGATTTTTTGTTTGTGCGTAGGAAACGTCATGCGCAATTTAGATCCGCTTTTTCTTCACATCAAGTCATGGTGTAGGAAGACTCTTCGCACATAAGGTTTCGGTGGTCACTTTTGGCCAGACACGTTTTGCACTTAAAATCACATTGAAATATTAAGATAGTAATATGCCCAAAATTTGTTGCACACCAGGAAACCGTGGGTAGTATAGCAGCCATATTTTTTATATATAGACTTTCAGGGACATTTTTGTAAAATAACTCTGGCACCATTCCACTTGTCTCTGAAAATCAGGAAAGTCATGGAAGCACAGGTTTCTAACATTTTTCTAAGTATATAAAATCAACAAAAAAGAAGCCCCTGGGTGGTCCACCACCTTGGATTCCTGAGCATGGGTTACAAACATGAGCAAGTTTTGCATTTAAGCCAGGGATATCCAGAACTCTTTAGATATCCCTGATTTAAGCTCTCACCGAAATGAACCTCATTCACCGTTGTTTTTTTCTTGAAACAGGCGTCCTCTCTTTAGGGCAGTAGTTTTCAACCTGGGCGCCACGTCCCCAGAACGGTCGTGGACCGTTTTTGTAGGGGTCACAAGGAGATATTTTATGTACACAGCTGTATTACATTTGTTTTATTTGAGGTTGAGAGGGGGCTCGTTGGGTGTAGTGGGTTGCTATAATGGATCGCGGTACAAAAAAGGCTGGAAACCACTGCTTTAGTGGTTTCTTTGCTTGAAATTTTTCAGCTAAGACTAGATGCAAAGACAAGGGTATGCTGATGTTCGGCATTTACAAGGAAATGTGGCAGTCTGTGGTTTTCAATCCGCAAAATATTTGTTTAAACCTTTTCAAAATTTTCGAGGATTGAAATAGTGTATTAAAAAAGTTGTAAAAATATACATCCGAAAAGCCTCAGGTAAATTTATTTCAAGATGCTTAAAATCACATCACATTCAGAAACTCTAAATGTTTCAGATCTATACTTATTGCCAAAATCCTTTGGCGATGTTCCACATTTTGACAAATCTCAATTTTAAACAACAATACTTTCCATGCAGAATCTTACTAATGTAAGTATAGAGCATCTATGCGGACTAATTCCTTGTAATTTATACGTGCAGCCCCTTTTTTGCTATGAGCATTTTCCCGTTATTTTCGTTCATTTTATTGACTATAGAGTTCTCGATTTTGTTTTGTGCATACCCACCCAGGTTTTAAAAATCTTGTGTTTGATTTTCGCTCCCCGATCCAAAGAGAATATATGGCTTATTTGTAGTCCTTCATCAGTGGTGTAGGAGGCGGGGATGCAGGGGTGCAAGCGCATCCCCAAAAGTTTTGATTTGGTGAAAATTCGGGCAAATTCTCTGAAAATCCGGACAAAATCTGTGAAAATCTGGGCAAAATCTGTGAAAATCTTCACAACATCTCTGAAAATCTGGGCAAACTCCCTGAAAATACGGGGAAAAATCGCGCCCAACGTGCTTTGATTTGAAAAAAATGGCGCCCAACGTGTGCAGAATCACATGAAGACCGTTTTTATGGAGATCATCCCAAAAAAGTCGTCATGTGAAAATATTCGCACAAAAAGTAGCCCAAAACGTTTTCCGGAAAGTTTGGGAAAATTCGGGCAAAAATCTTTCACAGAACCCTTAAAAAGTTGCCTGCTCCTACACCTATGTCCTTCATTGCCCGAGCTACTGTTAGTCTAACGGTTATGTATAAATTAAGCCCATTGAGCTTGACGTTAATACGGTATGCGATCACGCTGCTTTCGTGAAACTGACACTCTTCTTTTGCTGCATAATTGTTCTAGAACTTTTCTCTACTGCTGTTTTAAACTTTTTAGCCTTGACTACCGTGATTTCATACAGGTCCTTTTTTATCAGTTTTTGAGAGGAGGGGCAGTATAAGCCTCGAACTAACGGACCAGTAATGTTCACTATTCTGCCGTCGAATGTCAGCTCTTTCATTTGTTCAAAGGGCTTTTTACTGAGATGGGGGAAATGGCTTGTCTGGAGAAAAAGGTGTAGGGATTGAGGAACAATTACCTCTCAGTAAGTGTGTTAAAAAAACCATGATTTTAAAAATAACACCGAGGTACTTTCGTACATTAGATTTGACACATATTTTTGAGAAAACATTTCATCAATATGCTCACTCCACAACTATATTTCTTGTTTATCTAGGCTAGCCTTCCGGTGTAGGGCTTCTAGAGACAAAAACATATAAGAATTAGAAATTTTAAAACTTTTAAAAATTGATTTAAAAATAATAAAGAAGAGTTACAACTTTTAAACTCATTTCAAAAATTAATTTTTAATCAACAAGGTGCCGCCGACCTGCGCCCCCTGGGCCCCCCCGTGCTACGCAACTGATTTGATGTTTTCATCATGTTTAGTCACTTGTTGTCGACACGTGTATGACCTGCCCGAAAGTTACTCTTGGCAGTACTAACATGAATCATCATAAAGCAGAGTTATTCATCACATCATGTATGCAACAAACCTTTGATTTGTCGCCTCCAAACATCTCGATGTTATCTTGGACCCACTGAAGACCAAGTCTTTGATCGTCTAGACCCTGATTCCCCTTAACTTCTTCATCATTTTCGCCGATGGCCATAAAGCCGAAAACATCTAAGGAAACATAATGGACGTACACCACATTGAATGCGCATGTGGATGAAAAAAACGATCTCAGCTAATAGCTTTTTAAATATGCAGCATGTTCAAGTTTCCATTGAACCTTTTCAAAACTATTGACATCAATGTAATGTTTCTACAAGACGATAATATTCAGATACTCAATTTACACAAAACCAGCAAAATTCCAGATTACTCACTAACTCTGTAGTTCACAGAAACAACAATGGCATTCGTCACGTTGCTAAGATATCTTCCGTCATATTTTGGCCTGTTGATGCTACCGAACATGAAGAAACCACCGTAAATCCACGCAAGGACGGGAAGCTTGTCCATGGGTGGATTTTTTGGATCGGATAGATCAACCGTGGCCGGGACGTAGACGTTGACAACTAGACATTCTTCCGTCTACATGAGTGAGTACTTGGCTTAGTTATCTGGTAAACCGGACAATTGCATTATATAACCTTTCTACACGCACCAGATGGCCGTTTACAACGCCATCTGCGTATCTACTCTGCTCTATGCCTGTGAGGGATGGACACCGTACCGGCGTCATGTCAAATCTCTCGAGGTGTTTTGCATTCGGTGTCTCCAAACTATCCTGCACGTGCACTGGGGGGACAAAATATCTTATGTCGAGATCTGCCGCAGAGCAGGGACAACATGCCTAGAGACCAACTACTCAGAAGACAACAAAGGTGACTTGGTCACGTACTGCCTGGAAACAGACTTCCTTGCCATCTGCTTTACAGTGAGCTCCCCTGTGGCCGACGCTGGGTTGGAGGTCAGAAAAATCGTTTCAAGGAACACATTAAGTGGTCCTCAAGTAAATGCAGTATTGCTTACACCAGACTTGAAGAATTGGTCAAGGACCGAGCAACATAATGATGTGGGAGAAGCAAAGCGTGTGCGCAGACACAAATAGCGCAACCCATCCCAACAACAAGGCGGCAGGGATCCGTCTGTACAGTATGTGGCCGTGCGCCTCAGCCGTCGGGCTGAGGAGCCACATGCACCAACACAAAGAAACGGGCTGAGCAGCGTCATCGTCGATTGACCGACAATTAAGAGAAACATATTTGAAACGTGCATAGGATAGCAGTGCAAGTAAATTATTTATTAATTTCGTGTGCACACAACGCAATATACTGTGTTACTTATACTAAAATCTCTTTCTGGCATATTTTGTCGAGCAACCTACATAAAAAGCGTCTTTGCCTCCAGTGGACCTTGCCATGTCTTGATAGCAGTAAATCATCTTCTTCGTGCTCGCATCAAAGACCTCATCAGCAGAGCTTTCATGGAGTGGCTGCGGAGGCTTAAATCTGTATTGGTCAGTGAAAACGTTTCGTAAGTTTCCTTATATATCTATTGAAATTAGATGTAACAATTCGTTTAAGTGGAACGAGTGAGTTTGCTGGGACCAGCAAAGTTAAGTGGCACAATGCTCCTCCGTTCAATCAAGCAGTGCAGAAGATCGATTCACTGTCTTTGCTTCACCGGAAGTTTTTATACGTGTAACGTTAAACAACCTGGTAAGAAGCAAATATGATTTTTTGTCTTGAGCACACCATTCAAGGTATACTGGGAAGTTGCAAACTTGGACTTTGCAAACTGGGACATTCCAGAATGGAACATTGTGCAATTTCGGTGGTGAAGCTCTAAACAAACGGTGATGACAAATTACAATGTGTTTCTCGTCTCAAGCTATTCCTAAACAAGCCAGGAAGAAATGAAAACAGACGAAAACATTTGTTTGTAAGAGAACTGCAGAGTCTAATGCTTTACACATTTTTATCTGTACTTGAAGATAGAGCTTAAGTAAGGGCGATGTTGCTTAGGTCCTTGTATTTGGTTAAACAAAGTAATGCATTCTGCTTGGAATAGGATTTCTCTTTTTTGAAGAAGGTCAAATTCTTCCATTCAAGAACAAGGTAAAAGTGACAGATTTGGTTTAAGGCAGCTGTGATAAAAGAATTTTTCCAGCCTGCAAAAACAAATAGATTGACCATGAGCGGGAATGAAACACGCTGTTATCAAAAATGTCATCAACAAAATGTTATGTTTGCTCAGTTGTGATCTTTTTTCCAATAAAGTAAAGTGTGAAAGAATTGATCATTTTTATCGCACGCACTGAAATTTTTGCAAAAATCAGATATTTTGCAGCACGCGTTAATAATTGCAGCGTTCTCACCTTAGGTCTCCAACAGGCTGTTCGGCGTAAGGTATGTTATAGAAAACGTGCACATCTTCTTCGGTGATTCCTCGCACCAAGCCATAGCTTGTTCGTACCTGCAAAACAAAAGCATTTGCCAAAACACGATCTGCCTATACTACAGATTCCTTGTCAGGTTGAAAACAGTAGCGGAACATGATCGTCATTTTTCAGCCTTACTCGGCGCGCCCACTCCCACTCAGCTGCAGTAAACGTATTCAGCCTTGTCGTCGGAACTATTGTGTCGGGTTCATTTTCAAATAGATTAGGCAGGATGCAGTCTGTAAAACTCTTGCTCCGCCTTGGTTGAAGCTCTCTAATTCCGAACTGCATTAATTGCATTGTTTCCTCTGACCTGCTCAGGGGCGTAACGAGGTTAGATGGCGCCCGGGGCAGGAAATAAATTTGGCGCCCCCATGTTCGAACCTGCAACTCGGGGCATCACTTCTCGCAAGCAGTGCCTTTAGGTAAACGTTCATGAACAGCAAGGGTTTTTGTAAAGGTGTACCACAAAGTAATCATCTTTTTTCTTGGAACAAGAGAGGCTAGTGCAACTTTCAGAGGGGTTCAATTTATGTTGGAGACGCCCTGTGCATAGTTTAGGCTCAACAAAGGTGAAACAGGCCACTCGTTGGACGTGTTGACATTTACAAGGGAAGTTGTGAGGCAGATTTCAACATCTCGTAATACATTTTGTGGATTTTAATGAACTATTTTATTCCGGAAGTATGCGACAATCACGAACAATAGAGACAACAGAAAAACTCAGCGTTCTCCTCATAATCACTATTAAAACCAATGTTTCTTGAACGTTTTTGTTCCATCGCCCCCTTTCCACTCTCGACACATCGGTGTCGCTCCCCAAGCCTGATAAAGCAAACACAAGGTAGTATTTTTAAAGAAATTTGTTTGAAGAAATCGACACACACCATGGCCCCCAGTTCAGTGTGATGGATGTGCTTGGCGGCCTTCACAAAGCTTCGAAATATTTGGAGACATTTTAGTGAGGTACAGTCTTAGATCACCTCGCTTATGAATCAACAAGCGGTTTCTTTGCTTTGAGAGCATTAAGGTCACAGCCGAAAATCCCATTTCAACCAAACATGATGTGGGAAATGATAGAACCCACATGGTTGAGCGTTCTCGTCCTCTTTGCGTTGCTTTGCCCTTTTATCGCCCCCTCTGTTTTAGTCGCCTCCTTGCCCCTCAAAATCGCCCCCTTGGGGGCGATTCCCCCCACTTTCAGAAACACTGATTTAAACCAAGAAATCTCCCAGCAAAGTGCGTCTCATGATATGACACATCATAAAAGTATCTAAGTCTACTTTAAAAAGTTCGCATCAACCTCTGGTTGGTAAGAGAAAGTTTTTTCCACCAATTTCTGAAAATCGTTTTCTTCCGTTTCTGACGGATGTTCATCAAGCTTCAGATGTTCAACGTCAGACAAAGAAAAATGGTGTTTTTCTTCACTCAAATGCTTCAGAATTTCGTGGATGGCATGGCCATGACCATCGTACGACCACACGTGTTGACAGTAGGCTAGCACCAACAGCAAAAATGTAGCTGACAAAGGTTTCATTTTTACGTTACGTTGAAACCTCAGCAAACGGCACCTTTTGACAACTGCGTTTGACACACCTGTTCATGACATCACACTTTGTGAATTGCATGTTTGAAATAATGGGGCTTCGTGGTTCTCGCCAGCTTGTTGTATGAGCTCCACAACAATGTTTGTGAAGCATCAATTCATCAACAAAGCACCATTAGGTACTTGATGACGAAAAACATCTGGCCGAAAAGTTTTAACGTAGCTGGCACAGATTTGATCCCGGTAAAAGTCAAACCGAGTTATAAACCACACTCCGTTTATTTAGTCAAACGTTCGAAGTTACTCGATTCCAAGCTTTGAATTCTCAAACTAGATTGCAAGACTGGCAAAGATAATGAACAATAGGAAATAGGCTGCACGGGAAGATATCAGTTCGGGTTGCACTCGTTAATGAATATGTGCCTTTGAACAAATTGACGACTTCCTAGAATTGAAACATGTCGAACATAAAGTGAGCATGAATTTATCCAAAGTGATCAATAACGTTTATCTCGTATTGGCGGCCATGAACGAGCTCCTGGCAAGTCAAGCACAAGCGGGACAAATGAACCAGCCGTACGTTTTCGTTGGTTAGCACAGACAAGGAACAGGCCGGACTGTTGTAAAATTATCGCTTTTTACATTCAAAGACAACTTCTACCCAACATTCGTTATCAAGACCAAATCACCCATGCAGCGAATGCTTGACATTTTGGGTGTTTGTTGTTATTCAGATTTGTTTATTCACACACCAAGGTCATCTTCCCGGACGCACTTGATGAACATGACTGGAATTTATAGGTTACTGTAGACACTGAGGTTTCATCGAGAAAAAAATAAGAAAACTTTGAGACAAATCATTTAATTCTAAGCCAGCTATCATGTGAAGCAAGTTGCCCCCATGCACATTTGGTTTTGTTATTTTAGTGTTCCTCCAATTCAACTACCAAAGTTTCTTAAAGTGCGTCGCAACAAAGAAGCATATCATGCTCTAGTTTGGAGCTGGTTAACGCCCTATTGCAGTTCAGTTTTGGCAGTAGAGAGGAGAAAAAAGTATTCCAAAAATTTAGACAGAAACTGTTTTTTAAACGAGCTTCAAAGAAATTTAGCTTATTTTTTCTTGGAGCTTCACTACTGAACTTCGCTGTTTACTTTTCTAACTGATGGGATTAAGTGGTTGAGAAAATAGTCAGTCTCTTGTAAATTTAGTCTATTTTTGATGCAGTTAGAAACCAGTTGAAGCAACTTGCCTCACTTCAAGATATGTGCATTCTATCTTGCTTATCCTCTTTCTTATCACCTTGCTACGTTTTGCAAAAACGGCACCATATCTCTTAATAGATATAGTGTATTGCATTCTAATTAAAATATTTTGACCAGTTCTCGAACATCTTCAAAGTCAAATTAATTTTGCTTTTTGTTCAATGAACATATCTAGAAAATTCCCACCGAAATTGCTCTTTGCTTCTTCTTCATTCTTTGCTGAACTCCTGACTTCTGCATGTTGCATTCTATGTGTGTTTTAATACCCACTGCTAGGGACTTCACGATTAACTGCCAGCGGATCACATCAATCATTGTCATCTCTCAGCGGAGGCACGATAAGTGCAAGTTCCAATGTGTAATATGCAAACATTACTTCAAGCAAACTTTTACAAAATTTGCACCAGCCCTACATTCTGTATGCCCGTATTTCTTGTTGATTAGGCAGCATAGGCACTATTTGTGGGTCATTTGTCAAGCCTTGTTTCAGATTTGTAAGTCAGCAAAATATGTTCAAGTATTTTATTATTCCACTAACAAAAACTGTTTTGATTTCTGGGCAAAAAAAGCTGTTTTAACTTTTAACAAACGAAGGGAGTCTTTTCAATGGCTACCTCTTCTCGGGTCTGCCTGAAACCGCGGCCTACTAAACTACAGGTCTATTGTGGTCTAGTAAACCTCAAGGCCTACCGGGGTCTAGTACAGTCCACTAAACGACAGGTGTATTGGTGTCCACCGCGGCCTGGTAAAGCACACATCTACCGCGACCTAGTGAGGTCTACTGGGACTTAAAGTTTCTACGTCGGCCTATTAAAATACCTGTAATTTGGCAGGCCGCGGTAAAACCCGGTAGGCCCGTTATTTGGTAGGTCACAGTAAACGTGTAGTTTATTTGGCCGTGGTAGGCCTGTAATTTTTCAAATAAACTGTCTTCCCACTGCTAGATATTGTTACTATACCAATAAAATCGCCCCTGATCGATATTTTGTAAAAAACAACTTTCGGCTGATCGGTTAAATTAAATGATTATTTTTTTCCTTTTTGGTATTGATTCGTTTGGAAATACCTACTGTTTATTTAACTAAATGCGCCATCAGTCATTTATTGTGAATCCCCTAAAATGTTTCATGCTCTACATCAGTGTTTTTCAACCTTTTTGCTGCAGCGGAACCTTCCGCAAATGTTTGCATTGCTCATGGAACCCTATGCAATGATCCAAGTGTCTATCCTACATTCTGCAATAAACCTGTGAAACAGTGGTATGGCTACAACTGCATGGTAGTGTGGTTGCGAATTTCGTCCCAGGCAATTTCGTTTCGTTTCAGGGGAACCCCTGGCAGCCACTAGCGGAACCCTGAGGTTCTGCGGAACCCCGGTTGGAAAACGCTGCTCTGCATAAAACCCAGAAACATAAAATTCAACTGTGGCACGTATTTCGGAAACACAAACGAAGAAAGCTTTTTAAGATGTGTGTCGTAAGAAAGGTTTAGAACCATGCACTAACCTAGACTTGCTTCAAGTTATAAAATTATTGGAGAACATTTCTTATTGAAAGAACTCAAACTTTCTGTTATTCACCTATAGTCCAAACTCCATAGAAACCTGAAAAAAAACTTATAGAAAACCTGAAAAAAACTTCGGAAAGTGTGAATGTATTGACAAAACTAATCAAGCAATAGCCTGCGAGACTGCGTATAAACATGTACACGTGATCGTAAATAATGTTTTATTGCATTACATGTGTGCCGTCAAGTAGGGGAGGGCAGACCCACAACTGGGCAACTGCCTCCGGAAATTTTCAAAAATATTGTGAAAGCACCCATAATTGTTTTTGTTAGGTACAAGTTGCAATCGTTTGGTCCCGAAAATCTCAGCTGGTTGCGGCCTTAGCGAGGGCAAACCGCAAATGAATGCTCCACATTCATAAATGCATATTTAAGCCGCTGTAATAACGCAAACCTGGAAGAGAGGGAAGCGGTTTTTTCCGAGTGTTTGCCTGAAACTATTAGCGAAAATAAACTTGAATAGTTCTGCGTTAACTGCAGTTTTTATGAAAGACATCAAATATTAAGGAACTAGTTTCACATCGGAGCTGTTCATCCCACTGGTGACGAGTCTAAATCGGCATTGCGCGAAAACACTGAATACATGACTGTCGGAAGATTAACCACCACCGCCTAAGCCCTGGGCGGAGGTAAAATTGCCTATTTTCAGGTAGTGTTTTCAAGCTTATGGTATGTTATGCTATGAGTGACAGAAAACTACGGTTGCAATAAAAAACACATAGGAGTAGGAAGGGATAGTTTGTGATGCTCTGCTAGTAGTAAGCTCCGAGGTAACCAGAACACCATCTGAGGTAACCAGAACACCATCTGAGGTACCCAGAACGCCATCTGAGGTAACCAGAACGCCATCTGAGGTAACCAGAACGCCATCTGAGGTAACCAGAATGCCATCTGAGGTAACCAGAATGCCTTCTGAAGTGCTGTTTGCGTGCGTCGTCGTGGATGTTATTTCGTCGGTTGAGTGCGTTGTGCCTGACGCTGTTGTTGAAGGTGGAAAGCTTGAAATGGGAGGAGCAGGGTAAAATCCAATAGAATCCCAAAAGTCACAAAAACTTCTCCTGTACGACGATCTCAAGTAAGGCTCTGGTGCCACTATTTCAAGATATGACCACGGTTCCGAATTCCACCGCTGCTGTTTTTGCTTTTGAATTGAATGTGCATCCAAAAGCTGTGAAAAAGACAAATATTTATCTCCTTAATGCGTGGTAAAAATCGCGCATAAAACAGTCGTTTTGAAGCAAGAAAAATTAGAAGCAGGCAAAAAAATAGCAAATGTTTTTCACGTTTGTAGCAGACACCTTATGGTCTGTACATTCATTCCCATAAAACAGCCAAAGAGCTCAAGAAACAAAAGAACAAGTACACACTGCAACCAGCACAGCTCCAAGAAAAACGTGACTGCTATGACGAAGAATATCCGGCTGTTGCCTAGCAACGAAAAACAAACGGCTCGAAAGGACTAATCCAAACCAACAGAGATATGCCTTTCTCACTGTTGCTAAGCAACAAAATCAAATAATGCAAACTGTTTGAACTAACCAATTAAAAGTATACGAAATAACGTAATTGCTGAATCGTGATCACACGCCCCCAAATTGTTACTAAAAATAGAAAAGTCTTGTGACCAGTCACATGACAATCCGGCTATAAAAAGGCCGATTTTTGGTCATC
>Ga0210059_1006626_pt1 | contig 18533 bp, 8 predicted proteins | sample Ectturendosymbi2_FD_188042 | JGI IMG/M metagenome (GOLD analysis project Ga0210059, IMG submission 188042) | Ecteinascidia turbinata endosymbiont from Florida, USA - Sample 2 (SPAdes) (version 2) | ecosystem: Host-associated > Tunicates > Ascidians > Unclassified | place: Key West, Florida... | reverse complement strand
ACCAAGTTAGTAATTAGCGCCCTACTCCGCAGTAGTGCTGTAACAAGTGTTACGTTTTAGCTAACAATAGTGTTAAGAATGTGTCTGTAACCCTATGGTTCTGTCTTCAATGCAGTTGCAAAAAGTTTCTGTAACCCTGTGATTTCGCCGGTTTCAATGTCTTGTACTACGTTCTGTATTGTCTGTTTTTATCAACCTGCATTCTGCAGAGTGTGTGTGTTCATACTATGGACTTCGTGTCTGCTCACAAACAAATAAATTAAATTAAATTAAAATTTGGAGGCATTTACTGTGGATTTGTAGGTGTCATTCCGACTGCCCATACGTCTTTTGAACAGTGTCACACCTTTTCTTCATAATCTGGACCGGTGAGATTGAGTTTTTTTCTTCACATCAGCAGTCAAACACTTGATCGAAATTTCACTTATACTAGTGGCGTTGAATGTATTTCAGGGCAATATGATTTCAGGCCCAGTGTGAACCTATCATGCGATCGTTTTTCACGATAACCAGCAGAGCTACCTAAAATGGGATTTTTTGAATTGTCACTTCAGCAATAAATATGTTTTCCATGTGCATGACACTGCACAAGCTTCGTCTGGAAATATGATCGTCAGTTTGCTATTTATTCGGCTCCTAGCTTGGAAATTAAGTTGTCACTTCCTTGTTTAAGAAGAACCATTCAATTTCTAGGCAGTTTGGAATACGTTTCATACATTTTTTTCTAATGTGCAGATACTCAAAACATCGTCAAAGATTAGCGCCCAACATGCTTTAGGGCAGTGGTCCTTAATCCCCAGGCCGCGAAAGTACAAAATGTGTACTGGTGGTAACACCACTCGCTTTCTGGGCAGGTGATTGGTCGGTTCTTCCCATAGAAACACTGTAGCAAGAGTACTTCCGGGCCGCGGTAAGATTGTCAAGTATTGGCCGGTCGGCTGTTACAAAAGGTTTGGGGACCACTGCGTGAGTGTATATCTTTCAAAGAACTATTGTACACAATAGCGTACGGAGACACTGAACACTAAAAATAAAAATAATAAAATCTCAGACACTAAAAATAAAAAAATGTAAAATCAGTATTGTCTAAAGCTTGCTTCCAGAATGCACAAAAATGGGTATTTTTGGTGTAATTTTGCAAAATTTTCCCGGGGGAATGCCCACGGACTCCTAGAATGGTCGTGCCTTCGACACTTCCCCTAAAGTTGATTTGTGACGTTACACGATTGTGACGAAACTTGGTCCCCCTCGGAAATTTTCTGCGTGCGCCACTGATTGTACATATAAAAGATTGTTTGGGACACCCATAGCGTTCTCAGTTAAGTGTAGCTTGTGAAAAATAGGACCGATCTGTTTGTACCTGCTTCAAACTTTTTGTGAATTGATGATGAAAGGCGATTTTAAACTGTGGTGATTCCCTGAAAGATTGCACAGTTCGACGAACAAAAATAACCATTTCTTGACCTAGAAAAGGTACTCTCTTTTGTGTGATACACCCAACGATTGTCACAGAGAAGCTGGGCATTTTAAATAAGTGAAGAATTTTTGGCGCCCCCTTTTTTGACTGCCCCCTCAAACACCTGGTCTGGATCCGCCACTGATCCCTTCTGATCACGTAGGTACCTGGTCAGAGAGAACGTATTAAACGAGGGTTGTTATTCTTTTATTTATTGGGTTTTATGGCGCTGTCCATTGAATTCTTTGCTGGAGAGATCTTGGCGTCACCTTTTCGGGCCTCACCCTTGTAACATCACTGATTTCTATCATTAACCTGCGCCTTGATGCACCCGCTCAAAAATTTCTACACACCACTGAGTGGGGCCCCGCAAAAGTGTTTCAAATCGCCCGCCGCACTTGCTAACGCCAGCCCTGGGTGCGACCTACCCAAAAAAAGGTCTTCGTGTGTTTTTCTGTAAACATTGGGCGCCATTTGTTGAAGTCAAACAACGTTGGGCGCGATTTTTGCCCAGACTTTCAAGAAATTTGTCCAGATATTCAGGTATTTTCCCTGGATCTTTAGGGATTTTGCCCAGATTTCCACGGATTTTGCCCGGATTTTCAACAAATCAAAACTTTTGGGGGTGCGCTTGCACCCCGCTTCCTACACTACCGCCTATAATATTGGCCATACAAGTGAATATGACCGCAATGTACTCAAATTATTTATTAACTTTCATCGACATTATTAAAACCTTCTCGGAAAGTTTTAAGTAAGTCAGTTGTTTCAAATCGCTGACTCACAACTGTTTACACTTATATGAAATCATTTACATCCGGGGTTGGCAACCACCCGTCCGCATAGAAAGAATTATTGTCCAAAATAATACTGTACAATGTGTTAGTTAAGCGGGATTTTCTGAAGTGGCAGCAACGAAGATAATATCACCAAATAGACTGGACGTAAGAAATGCACTGCAGGCGGTGACAGATTTACGCATAGGCCAAATAGGCCATGGCCTAGGGCCCCGCGCTTTTGAGGGCCCCACGCAACTTTTTCTTATGATGACTCAGTGTTAACTAAAAATTTGCGAAACTGGGCAGAGGCATAACTTCACAATTTACCTTGAAACGGGCGGAAATGCAAATTTCTACTCTAGATTCTTATAAGTACAGTAACAACACGACAGTATCGTACATCTGGGCACGAGAGATTCAGGGCGTCTCTATGACAGCGTTTCAAAAAAACGGTAGTTTATTGACGTTCAATTCTCCACTGGCAAAAAGCTCGCAACAACGCAAGACCGCCAGACACTGCAAAACTCCTATGAAAAGCAATATTGTCAGTATTGGATCCTACGTTTGGTTGTTTTTACTAGACTTCTCGCAAACAGAGATCGCTTGGTGAAACTTTAGATGTTAGTAAGATCAGCTAGAACAGTTTCTCGTGAGCTTTACTGGGAAAAACGTGTCGACGTTGGGCTTACTTCATGTGGTTAACTGATGGTGTTGCGAAAATAATTTGCTGCTGTGCAAAACTTGTCTTCATGCTGTTTACCATCGATGGTATAGCGGATTGAAACACTATATTTTGTATTGCTTGGAAAATGAAAATTTCAAAACGGCATAAATAAGCCCTGTATCCACTGAAGGGATTGCGTTTGTTTGGTTCATAAAATATGTGGTAACTATTACCATAAACAAGGAGTTTACGTACAGGTAATCAGATTAACAGCTAGACGATATTTTCGAGGGCGCCAACACGGTTCCGCATGAAAATGTATATATCCAAATATGGGCGTCGGAAGGGGGGAATTTTGACGGATTTTGAAATTATTTGCAAAAAAACGTTGTTTTTTCAATTTCGAGGGATAAAAACTAAATTCCACTACTTTTTGTACCCCCTGGAAAAATTTTTGGGAAAATCCCCTACTGGCACCCCCTGGAAAAAACTCTTCCGACACCCATGTATCTGAAAAACAAACCTAATAAAAATGCTAGAAATCACGGAAATTTAACGAAAAGAATTTTTGAACGACATGAAAGAGCTATAATTTCCTAGAAACGATCGTAATGCGATTTGTTCTTTAGAAGAATGTAGGAAAGGCGTTAATTTCTGTTGAAGATCTAAGGCAGCTATGTCCAACCCGCGGCCCGCATGCGGCCCAGTTTAGGTTTTTGCTGTAGTAAAAGTATCCCATATACTGACAACCTGTCTTTGTCTTGATAATCTTGAATTTGACATTTTTGATGCAGATGTTCCTCAGTGCCACTTCATCACGTCTGTAATCATTGCGGTTAGGATTTGAACATTTTCAGTACATTAGGTTAAGTTAAATTTAGTTTGCTAATATCAAAGTAAACCATTCATTGTGTGGCCCTGAGTAATATGTCATTCAATGTTTTGGCTCAGTAAGCCATTTGGGTTGGACATAGCTGATCTAAGGAAATTGTAGAACCAAAGTCGGCACAACAAAAGATAGATTTTTGAGGGGGCACTACACATAAGAGGGGCATACTTTCACGATTTTCAGACAAACAGCCAAATGCGTCACACTTGCGTGAGGCCCCAAAAACTAAGCTGGCCTAGGATTCCGCGGTCCTGAAATCCGTCCCTGACTGCAGGTGTCACTTTTCAGTAGCACCGTTCCGTTGCAGAGAAAGAACCTCAAGGCTCTGACTGATTTAGGGTTGCGGAGAGTTGCATTAAATTTACATGCAATGCAATTAAAATTCGTTGTTTCATTTTAGGATGCTTTTATCTGCCACACACTGAAGGTCGGTTCGTGGAAACCATGCCTACCTTAAACCAGGCCCGTAACCAGCTTGGGACGCCAGGGTGGGCGAAGAGTTTTCTGAGAGGAGCCCAAATTTTTTGAACTATGTCAAACACATTTTTCCAGGGCGGGGGCGAAAAAAATTTTAGGGGAGGATTCGTCCCCCTAGTTACGGGCCTGTCTTAAACCGGTCCGAAGTTCAAAACATGTTGCCGACCACTGGCTTACATGATGGCATGCAGACGAGCAAATACAGTGAAACTGAAGACTGCCGGCGTCCGACCAATGGCAGTGGTGGGAAACCAGGGATGCGGAGCCGACGTAAAAATGACACTGCTCCGGCGCTCTCTTTTCACGGCAGGGCTCCGTCTCCAGCTCATTTCTACGCATTAATATTTTCAATTGTCTTGGTGTGCCTCAATACAAGTTGAATGAAAAATGAAATATATCCAAGGACACACAACGACAAGAATATACCGAAATTATTTGAATAGGTTAATTTGGTAGTTTTTTTACAATCAACGCTCTTACCATGAGAAAATCGGCGAAAAAAACAACAATCAAAGCTTCAGATGATTCAGAGAACAGTTACTAGCAGACAGGGGCGTCCAGCCAGTGAAGTTAGGAAGGAGACTAACAAGTCTCATAACGCGTTCACTACTGTAAGAGATGAAGTATACTTCACAAAGCTGCTGTGACAAAACAGTGGACGACAAAATGGCCGTACATCGCGAATGCTGTTTTCCGAATTGTAAAAAATCATGGTGAATAAAGTTGCTTTACTAAGTTTTAGGGGAGGTGATCGTCCCCTTGGATCCGCCTCTGCTAGCGAAAACGTAACTCAAGATAAGGGTAATATAAACAAATTCTGCAAAGGTAGTCACTGGTTTTGTTGTTAATGCCTAGTGGCCTTTTATTATTTCTTACGACCGGAATCAAGAAAACAGCTGTTTGGAAATTGAATTTGTGTCCGAGCACTTAGACAGTCCAATCCCAATCGAACAAGTGTTCTGCACTCCTTGGATGCTTTGCCTGTTGCAGTATTGGCGATTCCAGCTAACAGTTCTCCACGGGCAAACCAGGCAGCGCGCAAAACACACAGCCGATTACCTCTCTCATGTGTTCTTTCTAACGTATGCACATTTGCCTTAACATAAATGCCAAGATGTGCGTAACAGCCTTTCGTTTGAAGAAATAGGATGGCTTCTCTAGCAAGAAAAAACCTATGGCTTTTTCAAAACAGCTGAAAATTTCTGATTTATTATCTTTTGTACTCATAATAAGCAGTGATGAATCGCTAAGCACAATTTAACTTTCCAAGCTTAGGAGAAAATAAAAGTGGCTACCGTGCTGAAACATAAAATTTATTTCCACATATCAAAACCTTAAGAGAAGTCCACATTTGCTCACATTGCATTTCTGCACCCTAATGAAAATGTACTGCCGTGCAAAGCAGTGCTAGTTCGCTGCAATTAGTTATCATTTTCATGTTGTGCTGCTGCTAGCAAACGTAATGGTTCCTGAAAACTCCTGGACTAAAGGTGACCTAGAACAGCGTTTTCCTCAAAGGTTGAGGGTTTATGGGCATTGGGCAACGAGGTGGAAACAGTTGATCGAACTGTAACAGATCATGCTTTTATGTGCCGATCCAAACCGCTCTGCGCTGGTGTATTTTAAGCCAACCAAGCAGTGCATCAACGAATGATTTCAGAAAAAAAACTTTTAGATTCGCCGAAAAGTTTTTTTGAATCATAACCAGTCAAAATAGCTTTTTGCAATTTTTTTAGAAAAGGATTTGCTACATATCCGAAGCAATGCAATAGATTTTATATTCTTCCGCATTTTGAGCTCACGAAGCTACCAAGCTGCAATTACGTCGGGACACGGAAAAGGTCTTGTCAGACACGCGTTTTCGAAAGAAGGACAGATACCAGTCAGGCAAGTTGACACAATTAAACCATTTATTTTCCAAACGAGTTCATTTAACACTAGCTCATGTTTAATGAACTCTGCATCCTTGAAACAAACTGCACTCATTTTAAACACTCTTAACACACAATTCTAAAGCTAGCTACTGGAAGTTGGGCAAAAAAAGTTAGAACACACTGTGGCCAAACCAAATACTTTATACAATACAACGGCCAGAGCAACTGCAAATAAACAAGTTCATTGGTTTACCCAAACCGTAAACGTATAAACACTGCCTGTAAATAAACACCGCAAGTGGTGTGGACCGCCATTTGTTGTTCGTCCTGCACCACCCACAATTTCCCTAAATTGATCGTTTCACCCAGTAACAAAAAGTCTAAGAAGTCAGTGACATGCAGCGCTGTACTTCCAGCGTTTCTCTTTTTCAGAACCAAACTAATTGGCAATCTTCACATATGACTATGTCACTGCTCGAGATTCATGCACGCGAACGTCAGCGTAACAGCACGACTAGTGATGGCATTAAGGGCCAAATATGCCACAAGATGTTCATAAGTGAAACTTATTTTAGAGTCACCTGTATAGCTGCAATGTGGTTCAAAGTATACTGCAATCTAAAACAGCATTTTTGTGTCGCTTTTTGCAGTACAGCCCCTCGCCGCCCCTGCCTAGTCATGCATTGCATTAAACGCACACGGACAGGCACGCTCGTGTCTAAATGATTAATTTATTGATCATGTTTATCATACCTTTGGACTGGGTGGAACTTGCAATAACACAAAATATTCAAGACCATTTAACCCAAGATTTCTGGTAATTTCTGTTCCAATGCAGATTTTACTAGGGACCACAGCTAACGAACTGCTGGGTTTAATCATCCGTTTATTCAAAAAAATTCAAGTCTTTCATTAAACTTTATTACATTATGTAAAAGGGCATTACACTGTGATGTGCAAAACAGTATATTGGAAGTTTCCACTCTGTTTAACAAACAATTCTTACATTAATCAAAGTGCAGTCAACTTTTTCCACCAACCATGCTACCTTGCCACAAACTTTCTTTGATGGATAAAAAAAAGTTACACCAGCTTTTTCGCCTCAAAAAATCCTTTGAGATGGCGCATTTGCCAAATGCCAGCAACAACCAAAACACAGGTTTGGGCAAGAGACCACCACAAAACTCTGGAATTGGTGTTTTCACTAGTCTGCCTGAAGCGACTCTCACGCACCCTTTGATAGTTCTGCTCCTTCTGAATCTGTTCCACTTGGTCAAGCAGTTGTCGCACTCGCAGCTGTAATTCAGTAAGCTTATCTTTTTCAGCAATTTTGCTGTAATCATTCGTGTGTTCGCCTACTTGCAGGTCAAGGTAAACCCGAATTTTACCACCAGCAAACAGCGACCATTTGGTGGAATTGGAGTGGATACATATCTGTTGTTCACCAGGTGTGTGTGATGTAAAAGTAAACACACCTTCAGAACCATAGGTTTTCGACAAAATAACTTTGCCATTGGGGTCTTTTACTTCCACATGCATCCCCATGCCTGGAGGAGAATCCAAAAAATTGTTCGCCTTTTTGTCCCAAAGCTGAGCTTTGTATCTCCCAGTGACCATCGTGTCTTCAGGAAGTTCTTCAATAAAACATTTCTTTTCTTTTTCGCCAATGTGGAAATAAACACCACATGCAGAGTTAACAAGAAGTACAAAAACTAATCCAACTAAAACATACATGTTGATATATCTTCTGTTGATTGGTAATTGCTGCTGAAAATTGAAAACAGGCGATTTTCATCAGGTAAATGTTGACCTGACAGATGCATTACATGTGATAGGCATTGCTATGAAATGAAAAGTGCAATCTCTGTACTTCGATAGATAGCAAAATGCACGCAAAAAAAAGGTGAATAGAATATCGACCTTTGAAATGAACTATAAAGGTAGTAATCACTGATTGCTGATTCCACAGCACATAAATTACGCACAACTAACATCGCTATTAGCATGCAGCGCAGCCATGCAAATTCTAAAAGCAAAAGATATATTTGGTTCACAGTCTATTACATACATTCAATTTCGCAGTTCGATCCTTCATTGTCAAATGACAAGTTTCTTTTAGGAATGGAACCAACTAGATTTCGATTATCTGGATAACGGTTAACCGACATAATTTTTGCTATCCGATATAATTCTGTCGGTTAACCGGATAAAAAGGAACGTTACTAATGCGTTCTACGCTTTTTAAGTAAGTTTCTTTGTTTCCAGATATGGGCGACTTTAATCTACAAAAACCGCATAATTATTATTTTAATAGGTCTCGATTACACGACTCCACAATCGATGTGTTGTGCTCATAAGAAATGCGTTGCAGAAGCAGTAAATGTTAAAAATGCGTATTTTTCTTCATATACACTCGTATTGTGCGTGTACATTAGCAATAAAACCGCGTCATGATTTAACAATCAACTTATAACGCAAATCGCGTGAAATCAATTGTGTAACTATTAGCGGGTATTATCCAGTTAACCGGTTAGCTAAAATACAAATGTATCCGTTATCCGGATAGTAAAATTTATTGATATCCGAACTAACCATAGAACCATCCATCAACAATGGACAATGCTCCTAAAGTTTATTTAGAGGAATTTACAAACATGTTATCCTCCTTAGAAGTTTCTTGCTGTTGCACAAATGTTGAGCAATTGTAAGATATAGCCCTTGAGTTTTTTGGCCACAATTGACGAAAAACAAGATGTTAATGCAAAATACCTGGTTCACAAAAAATGAACTAGTAGCACTAAGAAGGGCACACAACCAAATTCAGCCCGAGGTGACAAATACTTCGAAAAAAGTTCACTGTTGTATGAGTCACAAACTCAATAAACAACTACCGGTAATTAAAACATAGGTAGTGTTCCAAACAACATCTCGATTAGCGTGGCATTGAATGCGCATTTCACCACGAACGGGATATGCGCGAAGAATAGCACCCATATCCAAATGGAGCGAATAAGCAATAATAGAATGAGAATGGCGTGTAATTTCTACTGATACTAATAGTGTACGGTTGAATGTGATGACTCCCGGTGAGTAGTGCAACCAAAAAGTGAGCACTACGTGTGACCTCTTGTTATTTGCTGCCAGTCTGAAGTTTAGCGGTCAACTGGCCATCGCCACTGCTGACTCTTCACCTCTTCGAATTCATGCTCCCTGGGTCAAACCGATTGCAAAAAAACTCGTTGTTAAGTATAGTGAAACTGACAAAGATGTTATTAAAGCTAGGCATGCCATATTTCGTGATTGAAAACCAGGACGCTTCAGAACAACGAGCCTTGTCAGCAGTGGCTGACCGGGGGGCAAGGGAGTGAGCTGCCCCCCTTGGCAAGCTAAACGTAAAAACTGGGCCCCCTTTAGCTGACATTTTGATATTTAGTATTCTTTTGAGTTTTATTAGGTTGTTTTATTTCGTTTTTTAGGGTATTTTCGTTTTTTTAGCTGCTATAGACATCCACGATATTCGGATTCACTATAATTTCTTAACCTTATTTTGAGAGCTAAAACGGGACGTATGGTATGCCTAATCAAAGCCGAAACAGAATGGTTGTTGCAATCAGATGTAATTGAATCGTCACGCTGTCCATGGAGAGTGCAGGTGTTGGTGGTATCGCATGGTCGCAAAAAACGACTGGTCATTGACTATTCTTCTACGGTGAATCACCGGACAGGGCTGGATGTGTAAGCGTCACCGAAGCTTGCTGACGAAGCCAGCAAAATCGCTCATGACAAGTTCTACAGTTCGCTTGATCTACGGTCTGTAATCACCAAATGCCGCCGTTGGAAAGTGAACGATCGTTTGAGGCGGTAGCTAAACCGTGCCAGTACACAGGACGGATTTAGAAAGCGCGGGGCCCAGGCTGTCTTAGGTTTTGGGGCCCCGCGCAGGTGCGACTTATTCAGCTATCTTAAGATCTATCTTATCTTGAACCGACTTTGGTTCTACGATTGCTTTAGATCTTCAGCAGAAGTTAAAGACTTTCCTACATTCTTCTAAAAAACAAATAGCAATGCGATCTTTTCTTGGAATTTATAGCTCTTTTGTGTAGTTCAGAAGTTCTCTTCGTTACATTTACGTCATTTTTCGCGTTGTTATGGGTCTATTTTTCGGATATACACATTTTCATACGGGACCATGTTGCCGTCATCGAAAATATCGTCTTGTCGATCTGATCAAATGTACGCAAACCCTTTGTCTATTCAGTGGACGCAAGGTTTATTTATGCCATATTTAAGTTGTCATTTTCCAAGCAATACAAAATAGTGTTTTAATCCTCTACGTTATAGGCTGATGGTAAACAGCATGAAGACAAGTTTTACACAGCAAAACAGTATTGTTGCAACACCCTTAGCTAACCATATGAAGTAAGCACAATGTAGACACGTTTTTCCAAGTAAAACTCACAAGAAACTGTTTTAGCTGATTTAACTAATATCTACATCTAGGGCTTCAACAAGCAATCTCTGTTTGCGGGCAATCTAGTTGGTAACAACCCAAAGCAGCACCTAATACTGACAACATTGTTTTTGATCGGAGTTCTGCAGTGGCTGGCGGTCTTGCGTTCAAAAAGAACGCAAAAGTACTGTTCTTTCCTTTTCATTCTTTTCTTGTAACCAAAGGCGTAAGCAGGAAGGGCCAAATTGGTCATTCCCTTCCAAATTTCTAGCATATCTTGTCATTTTGTGCTTTGACAGGCAGTGTCTCGAACAAAATACTGTTGCTCGCTTGAAGTCAAAGTATTTGGTTCCCCCAAAATTTTTTGCACTGGCTTGTTATGCTTCCTACTGCTTGTAAGTTGTAACCACTTTCATTCACACGGCATGCATCTGCTTCGCGCCTAACCATGTTCCTCAATATCAAGCCTTTCACACAGTACTTTCTTACTTGGTGTTCAATCTTCCACTGACAAAAAGTTCGCAACAATGCAAGACAACCAGACACTGCAGAACTCCGATGAAAAGCAGTATTGTCATTCTCATACTGCGTAGCAAACAATATTATCGTGTTGTTACTGCACTGATAAGAGTCTAGACGTTTGCATTTTCGCTCGTTTCAAAGTAAATTTTGAAGTTATGCCTCTGCGCAGTTTCGTAAATTTTAGATTAATGATTCGTCATAGGAAGGAGTTACGCGGAGCCCTAGGCCATGGCCTATGCGTAAATCCGTCATTGCCAGTACAAACGATTGCCGTTTGGTGCAACAAACGGCGTTCCTGATTTCCAAGTTATGGATGGGTTTATTCTAGGTATTCAGCTGTGCAAAATTTATGCGTGCATGGAGCGATGTTACTGCGACAGGCTTTACTCTGAAGAACATGAGCAGAATCTTAACAAGGTGCTAGCCAGTAACTGACGGAGGGGCAGGGGTGCGAACCGTCCCCTGTCAAGTTAATTGTAAGAAACGGGCCTCAACTTGAGTTTTATTTCGGCATTGTTTTGGTTTTCAGTAGGTCGTTTTTGCGTTTTTCGGAGTGTTTCCCGGTGATTTCGGATTTAGGTGTTTTATGGGTCCCTAGAATCAGAGAAAATCATCATCGGGTCCCTAACATTTTTCTTAAAAATACCTGCATTTAGTTCGGACATTCGCAACCGCATTCACTATCATTTCATTTCTCAACTTTTTGACTGTTGCTTAGTGGCCCCCAACGATGGCCATTGGGACCCTTCAGCTAAGTTTCCCTCCTGGCTCAAGCCTCCAGTTACACCACTGGTGCTCGCCGACACAATTTGACTCGGAATGAAGAAAATGCGAACTCAGGTGCACCGCTGTTGACTTCTTGCGTTATCTTATACCACAAAATCAGATCAAACCTGGCTCGCAACCACTTATTGACTTACCCGCTTCTCGAAGTGCTAATGAATTAAAATGTGTCCTGGGGATGTGTGCCTACTACACCCGTTGGATTGAAAATTTCTCCAAGCGTATTTGACCTTAGGCGAACTGGAGCCTCGGTGTTATTTGTGACGAGGCACTTTTTTACGACGAAACTGACGTGTCTGACTATCCTACAGCAGCTATTTTTCCAAGAGGTGACGGCCCGTCGCTTTGGGACGATGAATGCCTACGAACGGAACTACCCTGTTATAAATGGGCGCACCTCCTAAACGGTCGCTCTTTATCGTTGCTCACTGATCAGAAATAAATCTCATTCATTTTCGATCAGAAACAGAAGATTTACAATACTCAACTCTTTTCGTGGCGATTGGAACTAAGTGAGTATCATTGCGACACCCGTCACAAACCCCGAGCTGAAAATTTAGCTGCCGACGCATTGTCTTGTACTTGTGCTGTTTCTGTTTCTACGGCCAAAGGTCTGTTGCACTTGCATGGAAACTTGGGCCATCCTGGATCGCGCAATTGTGCCATTTTCTTAAGGCCTATACTAACGAAGAAGTGAAAGCTGTCTATAAAAACTGCCAAACTGCACCAAAATTAAACCTCGCTTTTACCGCCCAGATCCTCGGGTGCTCGTGACAGCAACGACGCCGTGGAAAAGATTAAACATGGCTTTTTATGGGCCCAACCCGTATCTATTTGTAATAGTAAATGAAGTCAGCCGCTACCCGTTTGAATACTACTACCGAGATATATCTTTCAAAAACGTTGTTGAGTATTTTTGTATCTTGTTTTTGCTGTTTGGGTTTCCAGAATATATTCGTATTGACCGAGAAATGTCCTTTGTGGCTAAAGAAATCAAAATGTTGTTGACATCCACAGAAATTGCTACGAGACGATCGACTCCATACTATCTTCAGGGTAACGCACAATGCTAGAGAACTGTCTAAACTAAATTGTTTGGTGTACTATCAGACACTATTCCTTAGCTGCCGTTCCCTGCCCGAGAACAAGTGGGAAGACGTGCTGCCAGAAGGTCTGCATTCTATTCGTTCGTTAACCTGTGTATCCACGAATGAAACATCTCACGAACGTCCTTTCCGGTTTCCCAGTCGAGCGATGACAGGAACAACACTTCCAACGTGACTTCTTATGCCGGGCTTGGTTTCGCTGCACGACCTGTTGTACGGTCAAAGGGGGAACAACTTTTTGACACCGTCATGACGCTCAACGCCAACCCGTCGTACGCCCATGTTCGCCACTCCCATGCAAGAGACACAACAGTATCAACGTCAGATTTAGCCCCTTGTCCCGGTTCTCAATTACTCTGGAAACATTGCATAAATTTTTGGCCAAGGTCGAAAAAATTATTAGGAAGCTGAAAATTTCAGAATGCAATCCTTTAACCATCCTAAAGCTTCCATGTGCCCTTCTTGAGCTTTTCGTGGTACAAGGTTATGATGCCATAAGTGTCATGGATGTTGAAAACAGTGTTTCTCAAATGTTCATATTTAAATGTTGGCATGCTATATGTCGCTGCACTGATTGATACTCAAGATTACCTCAAAATGAACGAGATATTATATTGTGATATGAAAATCCATGACATCATCATCAAGTCAGTGTGAAACGATGACATCATTGTGTCTCATTTTTAACTTACTTATTTTTAAATACCTGCCAGAGAACCAGGTGTTTTTTCCATGTTTTTCAGGGGATGTTGAGAAGTGATATTATCAGACTGTTCATAAGTGAACACTGTCATCATGGAAGAGGAGAGCATTTGCTTTATGTGTGATAACTAACTGTTAGCAGAGGAGGCATTCACTATGTCCAGAGAACTGCACATTATTCGAAAAAACAGTGTGCAATGAGGGGAAGAATTACAGAGAGGTTAACTGGCCTTTCAACCAATAATGTGCACGCAATACATCTCAAAAACTATACAAGAAAACCGAGTATCATGTCTGCGCTTCATCCTTACCCAAAAAATGAAAATGCCTGTGATCATCACTGCCAACATTTACTTTAAGCAGTGCTGCTTATTTTATGGGGATGACTATGACGTATCACTGAAAACAAACAAGCCTTGGGCACATGATAACATCACCATTTATCAACTTGCCACCTGGAGAACCTCACTAACCAAGACTACTCACCCCTCCAGTACCAGATTCTTTGAAGCCATATACCTCTAGTTTCACTAACTCTCTACCAGGATGCCACATGCTGTGCTAAGCTTGGGTCCAACTTACCACTTGTGCACAGGACATGGCCGATTTAACACAAACCTCTACAGAATGGGATTGGCTGATAATAAGTACTATGTGTGTGGAGACATCCAATCCGCCAGTCGCATCCTCTACCACTGTACTCTTCTGGCCCTCCATGTAGCATCGTCAACACCACCAGTGAAGACCTGATCGAATATCTTAGCAATTCTTCCTTTTAGACCTAACCACATAGTCCTACCACCTGTAAGCTGTGTGTATATGACAGAAGAACTTGCCACCATTTAATCTGCCCTTGTGTATGCAGTAAATGAATACAAAAGACATGGACAACAGATATGCTTCGTCACATTTTATTGGCCATTGAACGCAAAAGCTGTGAATATGGTGGCCTCCTCAGCTAGTAACAGAGAACTCTCATCTGTAGTTATAAGACCAGGCAGTTTCCATCTGCTGATGTCATTCATGGGAGCCATGGGCTACATAGTGGGTGGTAGTGGGGTGAAAAAGCTCTGGAGTCTTATACATGCAGTTTAATCAAGCCATGCTTATGCCCAAGCATTGCAAGTCCGCTTCCTGGCACTGACTGCTTTCATCTTGCATCAATATGACATCAAGAAACAAGACAACTTCGTGTGATGATATGGATGGTATTGCTCAAAAGCTTGACAAGGTCATGGATATGATGGACAGCAATAGCAAGACCACAGAGTTTGCATAACAAGAACTGGAGAAAGAGACCTGTGAGCTATGCAAGTGTAAATGATTTCTTGAGAAGCAATATGAAGATATGAGAAATCACCTCAAACAAACTGACGAGATAATCAGGCTTTGGTCTGAAAACAAGGAACTCTGGAAAACTGTTCAAGAACTAAGGAACACCACTTTGGAGAATGTGGAGGCCATCACTTGTCTTGAACAGTATGGTCGAAGCCTTCAATGTCTTGAGATCAAGGACCTGGTCTCAGCATGAAAACACTGATGAATTGGTTAAGTACCCACTGCCAAAAAGCTCAAAGTCAATATCAAAAAGGAAGACATCAGTGTCTCCCATCGGTTGAGCAAGTGCACAAAAGACAACCCTTGACCCACCATCACTGCCTGGTTTTGCTCCAGAAGAGTGAGACACCTGAGCTTCAGCAATTGGAGCAAACTACAAGACCATACAGAGAAAATCTTCGGCAACAAAAGCCTCACCAAGATGAACAGGCTTAGCTTTTATGAATGCATGAAGTTCAAGAAGTCCACCAATATCAAGTTCACCTGGACTAAGCATCCATGGAGTTACTTTTCTGAAGAAAACTGAAGAATCCTCCACATCTTTATCCAAAATGAAACTGACATGGTATGACATAAGGATGCCTAGCACGTTCGCTGCCAGTGTACAAATTATTAGTACTTTGAAATCAAGTACAGTATGAGCCACTATTTTTGCATCACTTTGCAACTCTGCAACTTGCCAGCTGATTGAGAGCTGTTCAACCCTTAAAAGATGTGGCAAGTCTTCCAGTTTCAGTTTGTATTTAAAAAAATTGAAAAGTTTTGGAATTTGGGTTTTGTGTGGGAGACATCATAAGTGGGGTAGGTTTTAGGCTAATTTTGGCCCAGGTTACCTGGCCCGGATGCCAATCACTTAAGGCATTTTTTGACTCAAGTTTTTATTGGACACTAGGCTATAATCTGAGTCTTTTGAGCCTTTGACTGGCTTTCTAGCATAATGGAGCATGGATGCCTGTAAGCATTAAGAACAAAAAAACTGTATGACTCACTCACCAAGAGTTGTAAAACATTGTGCACAATCTCAATGATGATAATATATGTTACCATTTGTGTGGAGACTTCAACATAAACATGCTGCAATGTGAAACCTCACAGTAAATAAACTGTTCCCAACCTAATGCTTGTTACAACTGCACACAACTAATCACAGGCCAACTAGAATTACAGACCACAGTGTCACCCTTCTGGACTATATATACACCAACAATGTCAAAATGCCTCTACAACCAAAAATCATACTTTTAGATCTGTCTGACCACTTGTCTTCGTTTGTCATGACTTAGTCCCTTTGTTTCAAACACAAATATCCACCGAGACCCTTAGACATACAGTAAACCTCGCTTAATCCGGATCTTTGCTTGAACTGGATAAAACTGGTGGTACGAATGATTTCTAATCATTTTTCTTTACAAAAATATTTGTTTTTTTCTTTACAAAAATATTCGGTTTATCCAGATTTTTAATCCAGATCTTCATCAATACCAGATAAAATCTACTCTTTTCACATCTCGGAATCCAGATTTTTCTGCACTTCCACACTGTTGTGTTCTTTAAGTGCATTGACTACTGGTCTTTAGGAATGGTTTGGCAGCTTTCAAACGCAACACAAGCGTGCTCACCATCACTAATGAGCGCATAGAATTATGACAATATCTGCAACTGAGCGCAACATTTGACTAATTATAAGAGACAATTATTACGTCACACATGGGCATAACATATTACGTTGAATGTAACGCTGACGGCATGCCGTCGCACCACGACAGTATTGCCAGTTTAACTTTTTGAGGCTAATGAGTCAAAATTTGTAAATTTTGGCTTTTTGAAAAAAGGCCAAACGTAATTTGGCTTTTTTTGGCCAATCAGAAGTTTCATGTCAATTTGCCAGATTTCTGGTCACTGGCAGAACTCTAGACACTGTTTCTGGACACAGAATGATACATTTTTATTGGAAACGTCATACTAAAATCTCTAAGTTTTAGTTTTGCTGTATCATGCTTTTAATTTTGCAATTTCAGGTTACACTTCAGCAGCACCAAAAGTTTTAGGAAGTTTATTAAATGGAGTGAGCTTCGTTCCTTTTATGTATATATTACCTTTTAAAAGCATATTTCATATTTAGATGTTTTTAAGTTGTCATTTTGTCTTTGTCTTGTATTTGGCTTTTTTGGTGCTATTTGGCTGTTTTAAGGGTTGAACAGGCCTTTTTTGCTTACGACAATGTGGCAGCCTTTCACCACGGTTTCAGTCTATTGATTAGTGTTGAGTGTGCAAAGCATTATCCTTGGTAGGATGTCTGGAGGACATTACCAAATGGCGAGACTGCTTATGGATCAATCGCAGAAATTTCTGCGTCAGTCCAAAATCCCAGATTTCCTCGCAACCCAATAATCTAAAATTATAAACTAAGATTGTTCACAAATACCTGGATATGGTGGTTACTAGTCTGATGTACCATTGTATATACATCAATAATATCATTTTGCTTCTGTGAAAATCTGCTGTTGGGTCGTAAATGTGTTCAATTTAGGTGATTTTCAACGATATCTCAGTACTTAGATGACGTCACGCCAAAAACAACCATATTTGCTAATCTGGATCTTCGCCCAAACTGGATAAAATTGTTGGTCAAATCTAATCCAGATTAGCCAAGGTTTACTGTAATTACAAAAACCTATATAGACATATGATTTTACAAGACTGAACACCCTAGACATGCTACAGTAAACAATGGGAACCCATGTCAGATTGTGGATAACCTACACTCCATGTTTAATGCACCACTACTATGAAACAGAAGGAGACTTCTCAAACCATGGATCACACAAACATTATACAAATCTATCAACGCAAAAACAAAAATGACTTATTTGGATCTGTTGGAAAAAATATGGCCAGAAAAATACTTCTCCCCCAGGCAAAATGACAGCTATTTTGCCTGAGGGAGAAATATTCTTCTGGTCATACTTTGTCCAACAGATACAAAGAAATCATAAAATGAGGACTGACAGTTTAATTTCTGCTATAGCCCATAGCAGAAATTAATTGTCACTACTCATTTTATTTACTCTATGGCACTCGGGTGGTTTCAGCGATTTTCGCAAAAAAACAGCAGTTTTCAGTTGCCTTACCAATGCCCTAGCTCCTCCGCCGATTGCGCTAGAGAGCTGTTCAACGGCTCAAACGGATCGGCCAGTCTAGTAGATTGCACTTGAAAAAAATTTTTTGCTTGGGGGGTGCGGGTTTTTGTGAGTGACATCATAAGTGGAGGACTTTTAGGCCACCTTAGCCCACTTTGCCTGGCCCTGGGCGCCAACCGTTAGGTGGTAGTATTTCGCTGAAGTTTTTACTGGAAACTAGGCTACAATCCGAGTCTTTTGATACTTTGGATGGCCTGCTGGGGTTTCGGGTTCAAAAGTTGTGATGTAAGAAAAGTAAAAATATTTGACTAATTAGCTAATTAGTTAATTAATTAATTTGTTTATTTTAGATC
>Ga0210059_1006625_pt1 | contig 18539 bp, 11 predicted proteins | sample Ectturendosymbi2_FD_188042 | JGI IMG/M metagenome (GOLD analysis project Ga0210059, IMG submission 188042) | Ecteinascidia turbinata endosymbiont from Florida, USA - Sample 2 (SPAdes) (version 2) | ecosystem: Host-associated > Tunicates > Ascidians > Unclassified | place: Key West, Florida... | reverse complement strand
ATACAGTCTTTGACGTTTTCATAATGTTTTTTTTAACAGCGTGATGCAGCTGGTTGTGAAGAACTTGCGGAGGAATATTGGGGGAAAGGAATACGAAAAAATTACACAGTCAAGAGCAGTCCAGCAACTGGTATTTACTTGCAACCTTCCTCAAAGGTTTTTCACTTTCAGCAAGGATGACATCCGGTAAAATGTTTTCACAATTAATGTTTAGATTAGTTGAAAAAATTACATAAGCATTTTAAATTTTCGCATAAATTCATCAGATCTTTTATTAAAGGTCTAAAAGCAAAGATCGAAGAACTACCAAATACAATTATGTGATTGCAGCTGTTCTTCAGCAAGGCTTTTGAAAAGCGATCTTACGCATGGAAGCTTACAACAGTTTGCAAGGGAGAGCGTTGTTGCATGGTGACGTAAGTTTTGTTGGTTTTTATCAAGTTCAAGGCGCAATAGCAGGCAAATTTTTTAAAAATTGTCTCTCTGTTGCATGTGCACCGAAAGAACTAACCCAAAAGGTAGAGAGTAGTAATGAGTACACAAGATATCAGAATATCAGAATAAATTAACCCTAGAGTAATTCTGATTAACTTATTGTCAACAGATTGCAAAAGCATTCATAACAAAGCTACCGAGAAATGCAGAAAAATGCTGTTTTGATAGTAAAATTACTTCTCTCCAGCAAAAAAGGAAAGACTTTGCTGAAATGATCTCCACTATGTCCGGTAAGGGTAATGTCTTTGTACTTGTATTGTGCAGCGTTACACTTATATTGGTCGTTGTTTGTTTGTTATGAGAATTCAAATGTGTGATTACCAATCCCGCAACCAGGGATGGGGACAATTGGACAATTGCCTACACCGAAAATTTCCAAAAACAATTTTAGTTGTTGGGTACAACAACTACAAATCATTTTGCCAACTCCCGAAAACCGAAAATATCACTTGTCCACGGACTTGGTGACTAATAGCACGCTGAAAAATTGGTGGAAATCATGGGCGTCGGAAGGATTTTGAAAAAAAATCACCCCTGCCCCCATTCCAACATCCATGGTAGAAATGACAGTGTTTGCAAAAAATCTACAAAGCCTGCTCTTCGTTAAGTTCTAAATAAGATGTTTGAGTTCAGGCAAAACATTTTTTTCAGAGGACATCGAAGACCTGTGCGGCTGATGCGGAAGCAGAGATATTCCAGGAGATAACTGGGTTAGTTTGCGATCTTTTTTATACGTAGCTACAATTTGTTATGCAGTGCTTACTGCATTTAACGCGAAACATAATAAGTCTAATATTTAGCAGAACATAATGAAAAAATAACATAATAAAAAACAGAATGAATGGACAACACAAGATGAGTTAAACAAATTCCATTTGTTACATTGCACCAACAAGCCCAGAGAATCGGTAATTTTTGTACTTTTGTTTGAAATCAAAGTGAGAAATATAGTTTCATAATCACAAAAATAGGAAAAACATCATTTTTGCAGGTGGGCTGTGACCGATGTTCAAGATGGTACAAAAGTGGATGTCTAAACACGAGTAAAGAGGAAACAAAACAAGTCATTCTTTCAAAATTCTGGCAAGGAGCGTGCTGCAAACCATTCCAGGTAACAATACAATGCAATGTCGAATAATATATTTATGCTTAAACTATTTACTTTAGAAGTACATTTCAAAGAACGTACACCTTACTAAATCGGTTCAATATACAAAGCTCGTCACTCGTTTCAAGTGGTAATTAGCAGCTTACCGACAATATGCAAATATTTCCAAGTTTCTTCCACATACCCGTGGTCTTTGCAGATTAAAGGTCATCATGTGAATTATTCTGCACTTGAAAGCGGCTTCAATCGTTTTCATTGCAGTCTATGAAGACCGCCTCATTTCAAGAGTGAAAATACATCATCACCGGCAAAGTGTCAAAAAACGATCTTCATTTGTTATGAACACAAGAAATCAAGTCGGAAACGCTCAGGAATCAATCATCATTGAAACACGAGAAGAACCTATACAAACAAAGACAGTTTAACGGAATGCTAGTGTAGCTCAAAATTTTGACAGATATGGAATCTGCATTGAATTACAAAGACAGCGATACAAAATATGTGTTCGTACGTGTTCCGCAAAGTTGTTTAAAATTAGGACGAACAACAGGTTGTCAGCCAAGATTTCGCTGTCTCAGACCCAATCTGTGCGTAAAACCGTACAAAACATTTTGTACGAAATCTCTCGATTCCGAATAGTGTAGTTCAAAATTTTGACAGAAATGGAATCTGCATTAAATTAAAAAATTACGAAGATAGTGATATAAAATATGTGTTCGTACGTGCTCCAGAAAGTCGTTTAAAAAAAGGATGAACAACAGGTTGTCAGCAAAGATTTCTCTGTCTCAGACCCTCTCTGTGCGTAAAACCGTACCTCACATTTTGTTCGAAATCTCTCGATTGCGATTAGTGTAGTTCATAATGTTGACAGGTATGGAATCTGCATGAAATTACAGAGATAGTGATATAAAATGTGTGTACATATGTGTTCCGGAAAGTGGTGTGAAATTTGTTTGAAAACTCGCTTTTTTCATATTTTCGGACTAAATACTCTGAGCAGATTTCTTTAATTTTGATAATTGTGTTGCATTGCAGTGGTTTCTTTTTCAGCCTACGTCTTCTGTAATGATGGAATATTGAATCCCTTTCTTTTGCTGTAAGGAAAACGACTTGGTTTTTGCTGATTTGTGAATAAAATTTTTTCTCCGAACCTCGCAATCCGCTAAAAGCGCGGTTGAGAAAAGTGCGGCTAACTTCACCTTGGTGGGAGTGAATACGTTATGCAAAACTTTTAAGTAAACACCTCCATTTTTTAGAAAAAATCTTGCTTCAACTAAACCCATTAATTCATTGCCTTGTCCAGATTCAATTTTAATTCAATTATGTTTCATGTCACTTTCTCTGGTTGATATTTATCTTGGTGCTATTAACACCTCCAGTGTCAATGTATTCGAACTTCAAAATCGCGCGTGAGCCACTATTTTTGCATAACTTTGCAAATATGTAACTCACCAGCTGATTGAGCCAGAGAGCTGTTCAAAATGCAGAAAAGTTAATCAACGACTCCAAAGACTCAGATTATAGCCTAGTCAAATGTAATTTCTTGTAGCCTGCTATTCCTATTATTATTGTTTTGTAAGATTATTATCTTCAAAATACAGTTTATGTCAACAGAAACAGCGCAATTGCTTTGAAAAGCAGTACAGAGTTAACTAGGGTCAATGGATTACTCTTACTTCTCTCACAGCTTGATAGACTTCATTTACTGTTTTACAGCTTGAGCTGTAAAATAAAGAACTTGCTCGAGTTCGTAAAAAAAGAAGAACTCGCTCAAAAGAAAGGAGGTCAAGCTAAAAATAGCTGATTGATCAATGATAGTTGCCAGATACAAGATACAAATAAGTTTAGTATAGATTTGATAAGAATTATTCAATAACAGTTACATTTGAAGAGATACTCTATGCTTATGAAAGAACTGGTGGTAATGCAGGCTGGTGGTGTGCAGTGTAAATTTTGCAGGCATGCGGGTAATGTACCACACTTGTCTCCTTTATCACTTAGAAGTGCACTGACTCTCCTGAGGAATTTAACAAAGCATCTTATTGAAGTGAGAGATGAATAATTTTTATTTTTCAATAAGATCATGACTTACTTAACGATCTGGAGGATGAGGAATTCATCGCATGATTGGCTTACCTGTCGGACATTTATGAAGCTTTCAACCATTTAAATCTGTCATTTCAAGGATAAAACTGCACTGTTGCGGACTTAGTTTCAAAGCTGGGAGCCTTTCTCTGGAAGTTGGACCTATGGAAGAAAAATGTGTAAAGCAAGTGCTATGGAATGTCTAATTTCTGTCATCTCTTGAAGTGGATATCAGTGATCATTTTTCTCAGCAAATCATGATCTCTCATTACTTAATGCTGAATTGTTGCATTACTTTCCAGATGCGACAATCGCTTGATGTGTGGTCATTGCCGTGACTTTACTATTATTGATAAATGATGGAGGCAAGCTTGAATCATTGCAAAAGGATGGAGGACCAGGCAGATTTCCTCAAATAGCTGGCTGCAAAGCTAGAGATGGTCTTGTTGATGCTGATAGGAGGCAAATCCAGGACTTTGGAGTTTTCCACCAATGTTGACATCAATTGAAAAAACTTTTGAGAAGGAAAGGAAAGACTTACTACGGGTTGTTGCTTCAAATCTTTGGCATGGAAAAACTGACCATTGTTACTTGGATTAATCTATGCCCTAGCAATAGTGTTAACTTTTTTTCTAACTAAAACCAACCTATGTGATTTTCCTTATTGATTTCATTTTGAATTACAGCTGATTTTGAATTCTAAGTTAACATTGACTAAATTTTTCCAAACCTTTTGCCATGCCTGATATGGCCTGTTGAAGCCACATAATTGCCTGAGACAAAGACCTTGCGATAACCGAGAGTATCGTTGTCAAGTGGAGTGCCGTGTATAGCCGTTAGCGATCAGCGATTAGCAGCTTTGTTAACGATCCAATTGAGAAGTTCTGATTATGGCTTTATTAATTTAATTTTGCCAATTGTTCTTAGCAACAGTAGGAGGTTTTTCTAACATTGTTTCATTCAACTTTGGCATAGGACTGAAGTTGTGTGTAACACGAAACTACTGTCCTTATCCAAATAAATTGTGACTGATTCGCTTGATGTGTGGTCACTGCTTTGACTTTACTATTATTGCAAAGTTGTGCCTACATCACTGATCCTTTCTCAGTTGATTTAGCTGACATACCTGTCAGGACTGGGGAGCAAGAAGAGATGATTAGATATTTAGGAGGACCAGACAGCAAAGACAAAACACAAAGAAATCTTCTCCAGTAAACTTCTGGTTTAGTAGTATGTCATCTTCATAATCGACCCTAACTTCCCACGCTGTTCCCCAGCTATTGATTTTCCAATTCTACACAGGAATGCAAGCAGGGATTTTCAGTCATGAGGAACATCAAATCAAAACTGACTAGGTGCGCCCAAACATGACTTTCGATGCACTGTTAGCAAAGTTACACCATGCATCGACCGGTAGAACAAGGTAAACAACAATTGGTGTAAGGTAAACAAAATTCCCATTAAATTTAGCGCCCATGGCCGGTTTAAATGTGCGTCCTTTCTAATAGTTTAAATATTCGGTATAGGCACAATTTTACGAAAGATAAGCCATGTAGAAAATAAATGTTTCAAAAAGGAAAATATTTGCGTTTGTTTTTGCTTTAATTCAAATACCTACTGCCTGTGCACAAGTAACAAAAATCAGCATGCATTGATGTTATTTGATGAAAATCGATTTTGCCATACGGCATCTTCAGTCCTAGTCATCTCTGCCGGATATCCAAACGGAAAATCAATTTATTTCAGTCTTGGACTGTAGATGCCGTATGGCGAAATTGATTTCCATTAAATAACATCAGTGCGTGCTGATTTTTGTTACTTGGTTGTGCACAGGCAGTACTTGAATTGAAGATATTGGCAGACAAGAATCGCTGCAGTTAATAGAAAGGAAGACACAGGTTGATATTGAATCTGATGCTCAAGAAACAAGTAGAGCTTTGTATTTTTGCTAACGCATTTTTTGTTAATTTTTGGTGACCGCAATTGGTGACAGGCCGATGGCTGAGAATTTTGCTTTTTGCCGAGGCAGTTAAGGTGAACGCTTTTGCCCGAAGGAGCACAACGCAACGGCAATTCACGCAATGGCCGCGGATCGAACATTCAGCCTTCTGATTGAGAGGAAGACACTTTGCCAGCAAATAAAACTGAAATACTCCATAAGGACCACAACATACTTCTAGTTCTACACTCAATTATTTTTATTATGAAAAACATCAAAACATTCAAATATTACGTTGATAGTTCATAGTTTTACATAGATAATAGTGTGCGTTGCCTGACAAAATTGTATATCTTACAAAGAAAATCAAACAACATGATATTGCAACTGCAAATGACAATTTCTTTAAAAATGGAACACATTTTTAAAAATTTGAATTGCACTAATAATGGGCAAGTCTGTATGCATTACTTCTGTTCGAAAAACACAATTCCATCGAAACACAAACATATCCAGCCTTTTCCGGTTAAATTAGACAAAATGCTAATAAAAGCAACACTTTCTGTGCCATTTATCAAAGCAAAGTCATCTATGATTTCATCAAAGTTGTTTCGTCCCTTTCTATTTTCATCAAGGCTAGATTACACAACCTGCCCTGACTTATTGTTAGTCATAAAGTATGCAAGAAAACTTTCTTTTTTGGCTGCTATATGTAAAACTGGTACTGGTGGAAGAGAATAGATACGGGTTTGTGTGAGCCGTTATGATCAATCAATCCACCTGAACTGCCAATTATCATTATGACGAAGCTCAAAATGATGCACATACAGTATTAGGCTACAAGTACAGTTGCGCGGCTGCATTAGCGCGCACCAGGCCCGTAACCAGGTGGGACGAAAGCCCCCTCGTAAAATTTTTCGCCCATCCTGGAAAATGTGTTGGGCATGATTTAAAACTACTGAACATGGTTTAAAAAATTAGGGTCCTTTTTAGAAAACTCTTCGCCCCACCTGGTGTCCCGAGCTGGTTACGGGCCTGGCGCACCAGAGGCAGAGATAATCACTATCCGGTTTGCCGGTTGGATATCCATTATCCGGCAGGATAGACGGATATCCAAAAACTGCTTTCAAACGGAAACCGGATACGGAACCGGATATCCGAATCGCTTCTATTGATATTTCGAGGATTCAGACTTTTGGAAAGAATTGCACAATCATTCATTTATTATCTTCAGAAGCATCTTTTCCGCCTGCTGTGCCATGTGTGGCGGCCTGGAGATGGCGCCACACTTGCAAATAAATGGTCACCGCTGGATGGTGCCCATAAGTAAAAAATCACTGTGATAGTCACCACAAGCGAATTATCGCAATTCACTTATCCCTGTATAATCATAGTGCAACCTACTGTAGTGTCAGTAGAGTGAACTCGTCGAGGGAGCTTTATTGCTGCTGGTTGCTTTCTTGCTAGTTTGATGCCCTTAACTGCCATCTTCCTCTTGTGCTTAACTAAGCAGTTCAAGGCGAGCAGTCAACTGCAACACATGACTCCGAGTCTGTCCATGGTGTAAATCTAAAATAAAAAAACTTCTTGGTAGCAGCAACCAAACGCAATGACATATTCGCACCCATGTTGTATTTGTTCCCACCCCCTGGTCCACGGGCCAGGGCAGGCCGCCCGGTTACAACCGGCACTTCTGTGATGGCAATGCCTTCTTTTTATTTTCGTTTTATCGATAAATAAACTCGGTGTACCTTAAAAAAATCTGTACCGTAGTGTAATCCCATTCCCCATCTTAATCTGCTAATTGGACACGCCAAGTTTGTCAGCATGAATCTGTTCCTGGTGTGGCAAGATAAGGCTCTTTCAGTATGCATTAAGACGTTGTTTGCTACGTACTTGGACTAAGGCTAGCTGGTGTAGCCCTACAGTGATCTGTAGTCTAGACTAGTCAGAGCACTCTAGCTCTTTTAATGTGCTCTGTAGTCTACACCAGGCCTTGCAGCCTTTCACGCGTATTACGTGAGCCTGCATATGTTGCTACGTGAGCCTGCATATGACTGGTCGTTGGAAGATACCACGCCAGATAGTTATTTTCTTTCTTAAACACAATATGCAAAATTGTTGTTTTGTGGTTTGTCTGGCTTGTATACTAGCATTGCTATGTAATTAGGTTTGGTAAAAGTGCAACAATGGGTAGGATTAATAAATAAAATGATGAATGTGAACTCATGGATGTGAAATTTGAACAAACATCACTGCTTTATGGTGCTTCATAGTTAAATTTGGGGGGGCTTGGAGCTTTGTTTCAGAGGGGCTAAACCCACCAAAGCCCCTTCCCTGGCGACGGGACTATGTGGCAAAACTTCAGCATGCTCTTGAATGCATCTGACTCCGAAAGGTAGGCTACTTAGGTTATGCGATATGTCAAGCTTGCAAGATATGTCAAACTTTCTGTTTATAAGCAAGACAGGGCCCAACGTAGCACAACGTATTCAGGTAGTGTCGATTCTGCTTCATGAGCCAAAAGCTATGGTGGGGCTATTTTGCCTTCATTTGAAGACAATTGGTTGAAGTGGTCATATGACAAGTGCAATACCCAGAGATGTTGCTTGGGGTTTAAGACCAGTGATGTAGTCGAGAGCGTAACCTCCGAGACCTGGCTCAAATTTCGAGACCGAGACTTTGCCATAAAAGCCGAGACCGAGAGACCTGGAAGTTCGGGACCGAGACTCGAGACCTCACATTTCTCTGATGGTAATTATAGCTAACTTCTTGAATAATGCTGCAACAGAATGTCTGGCACATTGCAAAATATCAAGATAATAAAAATCATCCGAAATTTGTGCAAACGGCCAAATACTGAAAACGTTCATTTTCACTTTCTTCTTGGGAATTTACAACCTCAAACCTGTGGCCTTGTTTACAAATTCCATGAAGAAATGCATGGGCATTGAAAATGTTGGCAGCGTTGAAATGGTCTACGCATTTTTCACTCGCAAAACGTCGGTGAACCGATTGAATATTCGAGGTGTTTGCCGTTGCCATGGTTCAATAAATTTGTTTTGACTCAGAAAAATTTTCATTGTTTTGTTCGTTACAAAACAATACCAACCCTTCTGTTTAAGTACAGGAGGTGATGCCCTGATGAAGCTCTTGTTCTGGTCTCCTTCCTAGTATTGAAGTAGGTCAATGTTATTTGAGAAAGTGGAGTAGGCGAATCATTACTTTTTATTTTAAAACAAGCACAGTCGATGTAGGCGAGTGTATACAGCCCCAGCAGCACTGGTCGAAACAGCACAGTATAATGGTAACTCCACAGGAAAGGTTGCTTTCCATCATTCAATTTTTTGCCAAGGTGTTTCGTCGTTTATATCATTTGCCAATGAAGTAGGCTAACAAACCTTTAAAGTTTTTACTATCTACCACTTACCTGTTTCACTACATTCTTTTTAGTTAACACTGGACATCTGCACTGACACTCAAATTTCTTCGCCACATATTTCCTGTGTTTTGGCTAACACAGCTTTGCTATTTTTTGTAACGTTACCTACACCATTCCTAATTACCTTTCTCCTCACACGATAAGTAAATAATTAAGAACTCTCCAAAGATTTAGAATTAAGAGGTGATAAATTTAGAGATTTAAAAAAACGAAAGCACTACTTTGAATTTCAAAAAGCTAACTTGTAACCAATTTTAACCCATCCAAACTTGCTCACTCTGTCCAAAACAAGTTTTTAAAATGTTGTTCGTGATTCTGTTGTTGACGCAAAGAAAAACATATGCCGGCCTATAAGAGTAATAGACTTTTTTGGCACAATTAGGTTTATACACTTTTAACCAGCGAGGTAATATCCCACCGCATGCTCTACTGCAGTGGCGTAGCGATGTTAATGTCGCCCGGGGCCGACCATAAAAATGCTTCCTCTACACTCCTCACATTTGCTTACCAAAATATAAAATCAGAGAAAATCATGTATCATGCTTATTATAACAATAAGGAATAATAAAGCATCTTGAACATCACAAGCAAATACTCACAAACTGAAAGGGGTCTTGCTTTTAATTCTCGATTATGGATTTTGCTTTCTCTACTTGTTAGCCACTCTTCTCGTCATTATTTTTCCTGTTTTTTCTGCCTTATTTACATGTGCATGCATGTATGGCTAAATAAATAGCATAGCTGGCACATGCTAGGCTGTGGCTCAGCGGAAAAGTTTTGTTTTTTGTCATTACATGTGAATCAGTTGGCACCGTGGATTCGATGTGTTTTCCATGGCAACAACAAAGTGCACAGGGCTAATGAAGCCCCGAAGCAATTTGGGTTTGCTTTTTTGTCATACGTAGAGCAAGGTGCTCGTAGTTTGTCAGTTTTTTACAACTGCGGCAGATCTTTTGCAGGTAACCATTGCCTTCGTATTGAAGAATTTTTCTTTCTCTGATAAAAAGAAAGTATTAGATGCTTTCGACAGGCATTGTTGGGATGCAGCATGTTGCAGCAGAATGAGCGCAGTTCGCGATTACCTGTGCAGTTGACTAGCAGTGAAATGGTGTAGCGCCTTCCTGCTGATTTTATGGCTCTGTGTATAATTCCTAGATTTGCTATCTTTTATTGTCAAGTTCTTATATTTTCAAGTCTTTCATAATTTCCACATTTTTACGTCAAAGTGATATTCACAACTGTTCCAAATTTCCGTTTTTTCTGACACACTTAGAGTTTTCGCAACACCGCATGTCGGTTAGAAAACGCGGAAAGGCCGTAAAGCCTATAGCAGTACGTCAAAGTAACTGATCAGCCATGACGCATTAGTTGCTCTCTGTATAAAACTCTTATGAGCAAAACTTTTCCCCAAGAGAGTTCCGAGGCATTTTTGAACTTAAAAAGTCTGCATTACGCAGAACAAAAAAAACTTCACCAGCGTGTTTTAACAGAGTGCTTTGAAAAGCACTGCGAAAAAAGGACGTCGTTTTATTTGGCTTCTCAAAAAAGAAACGTTTTGGCACTCTCCCACCTCTTTTGAATAAGCCTATGGCTTTCATAACTAAACTCTTGGAAAAACAGTTCAAAGATAGTCCTTAGCAAAGTGCTCCCAACCTCTCGTTACAGAGATTACGCGCTGCGGTTTCATTGGTACTTGCACATTTTTTATTGAATTCAGTATAAATTTTAAACGGGGTAGAGGGCAAATTGTTTTCTCTATCTCACAAACAACATAACAACAAAGAAAGCTTAGCCACTGACCTCTTTGAACGGCTATATTTTGAACAATCATTTTTTAAAACCGTTTTTTTTCACGAACTCCTTGCAAAACTTCATAATAAATAACCTATGCAAAGTCTCGAGACGAAGAGCTCGAGACCGAAATCCTTCGAGACCGAAACGAGACCTGAGACCATCGAAATCGAGACTCCAAAAAACGGGTCTTGAGACACGTCTCGAGACCGAGACCAAGTCTCGAGACTCCACTGTTTAAGACTTTATGGTTAGGGTTTAGGAACAGGTCTTATGGTCAAGGTCTAGGGTCAAGTTTTAGGTTTAGTGGTTCAGTGTTTAGAGTTAGGGTTTAGCCTGCAGTTCACTTAATCCAAACAAGAAGCTGCTAACTGCTTGCCAGCCCTGAAACCATGGCAACCAGGGGCGGCTGGTCTAGAGGGTCTGCCGGGCTGCAGCCCTCCCTGAAAAATGTAAGGCAAAAGATTCCGCCAAACGGCCAAACTCGCCTGAAGTCTGGATTTAGTTGCGAAATTTCACAACACAATCATTTTCGGTACTTCTGACACCATTTTGGCTCAACGTTTCCTAGGAATCCAACAAAACCAATGTTTCGCTCTTTTCCAAAGACGCCTCTTATGCGATGACGTTTTCAGCACACTTGCCGATGAATTTGGCGGTTTCGGGGCTGTCTTCGGCACAGACCTAAAGGAAATAAACCAAACAATTGGCTACAAGAAACATGGTGGTATATCCGCCTATCGCAAAGCGTTTTCGTTATTTTGACGATGCATTTTTAAAGAAAAAACGGAGGAAATATGATATTGACTGTTTTTCACCACCTGATTTTCTTGGATATTGAATTTTATAATTAAGTTTAACAATGCTTTTACTAGCACTTTGGCGATATTGGCCGCATTGGATTCAAATCTAGTCGCCAATCTCGGGCTGCGAAAATACAGCCCTTCGTTTATCTGCACCAGTAGGCTAAGCTGATGAGCTGTCTAGGGTTGGAGTTTGAAGATGTACGGCAGTAGTTGGTGGATATCATTCTTGGACAACAAAAGGTGCGACTGATTTAAAACATTGAAATGTGAAAATTTTGAAGCATGAGAAGTCTGGCAAACCTTTCAGCATTCAAGTAGACCCTTAATTTTTTGGTAAGGTGAACATTGCAATTGTAATTTATTCAGGATGCAAGGTTTTACTTGAAAAGCATAACAACCCAGTCAAAAAATAACAAATTTTGTATAAAATCATAAACTGTTTGAATTTTTTTGGAAAATTTAAACCTCATTTGAAAGAATATGATGAAAGTACCCGCTCAATGAAAATGGCTGTAGCCTAGGTCTGCTGCCATGACACGATTTGAATAAAATGCTAAGCTTTGTCATATTAACAATAACGCCTTAGTAGTCGAGCGAAATGTACCAAGCTTACTATGCGAGTGGTGCTGGTTTCGACTCTCGCGTTTACAGCTTTGGTGGCACTGGTTATGCGTCATACTTTTGATGGGACTGGTTGGGTTAATTCTTTTGTGTTCGTGTTTAGGGTTTGGGTTCGGTTTAATTAAGCTGAAGTGAATATTTTCTATGTATCAATCAGGACAACTGAAAATTACCAGTTTGATAAGTTTAGGACTGCTGGAGTGACTGGAAACGCCATTATAAACAGCCAGGGGCAGGGCGACAATCCTGTATGTTCAACCAGAGATGAAATTTCGCAGCCCTCCCGGCTATTTTCACCACGAGCCGCCACTGATGACAACCATCATCCATGCATGGGACTGATCTGTTAGAGGTGTCATGGTCAACTAAGCAGGACATGCGTTCCAAACTTGTCATGTGACTACTACTTCAACCAATTGTGTTCAGCTAAAGGCAAAATAACTCCAGCAGTTATTTTGCCTCACAAGGCAAAATAGAGACAGCACAAAAATGTACGTTGTGCATCACAATACACTTTCGGATAGTTTTCGGATACGGAAAGTATCGCTTCAGCCAAAACAGGATTTGGATCGGATGCGGATATCGTTTTTCAAAAACAGGATAGGATCGGATAGTAAAAATCCACTATCCGATCATCTCCGTGGCGCACATCCAGGGATACCACATCAAAAAACGAAACGGGAAACGTAGCTAGTGATGCATTAAAAAGTCAGCTAAATCAAGTAAGTTGAAATAGGATACTGCAATATACAGCTGGGGTAGACTTAACAGTTTAATTAACGATAAAAAGCCTTAAAAAACTATAAATGTTTTATTTTGATGTGTTTTAGACTTTTCTTAATCCATCTTCAGTCAAAATGCAAAGCAACACTTGGAAAAGTCAGCGGTTCAGAAACAAAAGGCTCTGTGACGCCAGAAAAGACAGTGTGACGCAAAAGACGTCAAAAGCAAAACTATAACTGCCAGCCATGTAAAAAATCGCTAAAGGTAGAAGCAAGACCAACAGCTATGCAGAAAATGCTAAAACAACACCTACGTTAGGGCGTAATCTACGAATACAAGCCGAGACCAGTAGCGAGAGGCCACTGCATGCGAAGGATGAAAAAAAATTTAACAAATTAATTTTACAACCCAGAACCGTCGCCAGACAACCTTCAATAGGGGGGTTTTACATTTGTGCAGGGGGATTGACATTATGAGATTTTACAAAATCTCCAATGATTAATAGCGTTACATACTTCAAATTGGGGAGGATTGGAGCTGTGTCTAGGGTGGCGAAGCCCACCAAGGACAGCGAAAACCAGCACCATATACGTCTACGTCCACACCAATAACAAGTGCACGAAACACGTATCGACATCAGAACTGACCATCAGTCAAGCATTGGGTATAACTAGGGCAACCAATTTTTTGACGTAAAACTTAAAATTTTGACTTTATAATTTACAAATTTTGACTTTATTTTGACCTATAAATTTTCTGCGTTTGCAACTGCAAAATAATTTAGCCTTGGATGCCGAGGTTAATCCAGAAACGTATTCATACACTCTAAGCTTTCGAAATTAAAAAAAATTGGTTGTTTAACTTCAGGGATGATATATTGAAAAGTACATTAATAACTACAGTAGAGTCAAACCTGAGAACAGCATAAAGCTGAAATACTATACGCATAATGGATTGAGCATTTACCAAAACAAGTACCGTAAGACCACATTTCTCGCCTACCATGCCTATCCTACATAATATTCAATCGTCCAGTAGTGGGCAAAACAACATTATTATGTCAGAAATCGCAATAAACCCACTATTATTACAGAATTGCAACTAAACTTGCAAAAGCATATCAATATCTGTTGTTGCAGTTTCAATGAAATATCGATATTTAAGAGAAAAAACATGTGCTGCAAAAAGTTTGACCTAACGATAAATTTTGACCTAATGATAGATTTTGACTTTTTTTGACCTAGTAACTTGGAATTCCCTCATGGTATGAGCGTGAAATTTGGTTTGTGGACGTTTCACGAACTTTAAAAACGTCAGAAAATTTTTGACTTTATTAACTTTTGGTTGCCCTAGATATAGGCTAACAATCTCCGGTATACAGGGGGAAAATCGTCTACATTATTCTCGGGTGCTGTTCTTGTATCAGAAGTGTCTGTTTGATAAATAATTCATGGTGGTTAAAAGCTAAAGCCAAGATTTCGGGATTTTTAAAGTCCATAAAATGATATGGGTGTGAGCATAAATGTTTGACTACATCGGTAGTTTGGTGGTTAGATTTTAAGGATTGTGTTCGTCCCAGGCACGTAGCCAGAAATTTTGATGGGGGGGGGGTAAACAACAACGAAGTCTCAACATTTAAATATATAATGCCCCTTGTTTGTAAAGCATCTTCCACGAAAGGTGGATTTTTCTGGCGCTTTTATTCTGAATAATTATGTTTAGATTTAAGCCGGCAAATAGAAGTCAATCTTCATTGAATTGACAAGTTTTTCAAGTTTGTTTTTAGTATATTTCCACGTTTCTATTTTGGATGAAAGCCACCATTTGCTTATGAAACGTTCATGCAAGACCGATGGTGGAAATCTCGATGGTTTAAGAGCAAGATTTGCAGCATGCTTTTTGCAGCCTATATTGCAGTTGAGCAAGAAGTCTTTGTGACCGTCACTATGATTGCGTTTTCTATATGTACGCGCTTCTGGTGTACACAACACACATTCAATCGAAGCCGAGTAGGAACTTTGCTCTAAGACACGGACTCCCGAAGTTGGTCTACAAAACTTGCGCGCATAAAAGACGTGAATCTTATCCAATTTTTGAGCGACTGATTGACGTATGCAGATGATAATGTAAAGGCTAAAATACCTCTATGCATTTGAAAAATGTTTGGATTTTACTTCATTAAAAGCTTGTGAAATGCAAAAGTTACAAACTCGCGTAGGTTTCACCAAGCCTCTCTACACAAAATGTGAATGTGGTTGTGTATTTGGGGGAACGAATCCACAATCGATTCTCACCACGGCTCTGGAGTGAAGTTAATAATACTTGTCGCCGCAGCTTAACACAACTGTCGGCTAGTTGATCTAGCCCGGTGGCTCCCGAAGTATGGGTCGAAACTGAAATAACAGTGGCGAAGTGTCAAAAAATGGGCCATGCCGAGGCGATACAAACCGGAGTTGTGTATTTTCAACGTTATCATTGCTTGTCTTTGTATGTAGCATAGGCACTTACCTAGAAAAGAGTGGAATGCTGACATTAAAAACAAACTTAGCAGCTTACTGCCAAAATCCCCAATAGGCCTACAATCATTATTTTTTAATACGTTGTTTAAGGATTGGGTCGTTCTTTGAGGGGTGTTCACCAAACTCAGGTTTGGGGAGCGCTCAAAAATGTTTGGGAACCGCTACTCTAGCCATTTTAGCGTAAGCTGTTGTTAAGCTTTTTTTTCCATGAGTGTTTAAATAACAAATTCCAACCGACTGGGAAAAAATTCAATTTAGTTTCAATTTAGTCACATGCGCTTTATCAAGAAGAGATTGCAAACTATTTGTAAGTGATGGCCGTGTCAATGTCCTCAGCACTTGCAAAACAACGTCTTCCTATTTACGTTAGATTTTGCTTCTGAGTCTCCCGTTGCAGCTGAATGATTTCAAATTTGCTGTAGGATAGGGTTTAACATCAGATGAAAGTTGAAACACTTTCAAGACTAGGTACAGGTCAGACTATGATTACTTAACAAAACTGTTTTTTCGCCGGCAAGTTAATGTGAAATCATTGATGAAAACATTAACACTCCACATGATTGTGATTGAATCGGCACAACGCATGCTTAATCGTAACAAATAAATATCGAGAATGAATTCTGTTATCCCAAACACGCGGGCCGCATTCGCCCGCGAGGGCATTTTGTGCAGCTCGCGATGCTTTTTGGGAATTTTGAAATAATTAACATTAAATTTATTTTGTTTATGCATCGGTGTTTAAAAGTGCTCGGCCAGCGTGTCAAATTTTAAGCCAGCTGTGTCCAAACCAAATGGCTTACTGAGCAACAAATTATGTCACCATCTTAACCAGAGCCGCATAATGAGTGATGGCATATTAGTGCGCTGGGCCGCACATTGAATGGCTTACTTTGATCTTAGCAAACTAAATTTAGCTTAAGCTAATGTACTGAATGCGTTCGAATCTTAACTGCAATGGTAACAGACGTGTTAAAGTCAGGGGCGTAACGAGGTTAGATGGCGCCTGGGGCAAGAAGCAAGTTTGGCGCCCCCATGTTCGAACCTGAGATATTTTGGAAGTAAATGTAGGGTATTGAAGAAAATGCTTGTGACATTGTTGTGACTTTTTGGCGACCCTGTAGTCATTCGGCGCCCCATAGTGACAGGGCGGCCGGGGAATTGTGCTCCCCTTTCCCCCCTCGTTATGCCCGTGTTTAAAGTGGTACTGAGAGCTGCCTGCATCAAAAATGGCAAATTGAAGGTTATCAAATGAAGAAGTGCTTGTCAGTATGTAGGATACTTTATCACTGCAGCTAAAACTTAAAATGGGCCGCACAAAACCTTTGACTGGGCCGCGGGTTGGACATAGCTGATGGAAACGAACATGGAGAGGGCTAGAGATGAACTCCCTATAACTCACGATATCATTTGCAGAAAAAAAGATGCAAAAGCTGTTTCTAGTAAGTTTCAGGTACAACCTTTTTGCGTCAACGTCATATTGGAGCTTCAGAATAGTCATAATGCGACCCTGTTTCTTTTTTAAGTCCTTGTTTTGCCCTTGTTTTGAGTTTGAGGCCCATGGTCTATGGCCTATTTGCGTAATAAAAAAGACTTTCACACTGGGTTGCTTCTCAGCCAAAGTTTGAGCTGCAAGGCATATAAAACGTACATTGCCGCTATTTACTTTAAAATTGTACAAAAACAAAAATATAGGATGTCCATTTAAGGTTACGGCTGATGCTACAGACAAAAATAATAGGCCTACTGTGTTTGTAGCACGGTAGGGTTAACAGAGAGGAATTTTTGCGATGGTATTGAAATGAAGTTTACATCACCATTAGGTGACATACAGCAAGCTGGTGCGCCAGAAACACCTGCGAAAAGTGTTACTCCTTGTTTACTGTCGGTTAGTGATTACAAGCACTTAGATACAAGTTTGTATTTCATCATCACCAACTTGCACACGGAGCTTAGACCTCAGGTGAATGCCAACCATGACATGAAATCTCTAGCACTTACAATGCTATACACACGCAGGCTCGTGACTGAAGCGCCTCCCTAAAAAATTTTACGCCCGCCTCCTGGAAAAATGTGTTGAACATATTTAAAAATATTGTACATAATTTAAAACATTTGTCCTCCTCTCAAAAAACTCTTCGCCCCCCTGGTGTCCCAAGCTGGTTATGGGCCTGTATACACAATAATGAGCGTCGAAATGCTTTTTCATAACAGAATCATAGGTAATTTTATGGTTTATAAAGATCAACTTGAAACAAATTTATTGCAGCTATTCACGCACCCACAAAATTCATGATGGTTTTCTATAAGTTCTGCTATTATTTTTGAGGTCAACGTTATTGCTACGCAAAAACAAGCGTAATTGGTAATGATTTGTTTGTTTTTTACAAGCTTCCATTGCCCTCAACTCTTTTGTTGTCCCCCCTTCCCTACCGCTGTTCCGGCGTTCCTGTATCTCAGTAGAGAATTTGAAGGTGTTTAAGACTGAGAAACGGATGCAACTTGTGGCAACCAACCCAGGGTGACAGCCCAATTCGCATCTCTGTAGTTAGGCTACATCGTAGCCCGCTTCATTTTTTAACTTACATTCTTTCGTTGCAAATCGCTACATTGTATAAGTTATGTTGCAACGAGAAATCCTGTAGTATGCTGAAATCTCTGTTTTTGGAAAAATTCGCTGTATTGCACCTAAATCTGGCAGGATTCTTAGAGGTGGTTCAAAGGTCCCACACCGGTGGTTCATTGATCGCATACATGTGGGACCAATGAGCCAAAAAAAGTTTTTTTCACATCAAGTTTTCAGCCACTTTCTGAAATTATATCCTAGTGATTTTTTGTATGTGGATAGAGAGGTGATTATTATTCATGCTAAATTTTGGAGCTTTGCTAGCTAAACTTTGCGACGTGTGACCTGAAACGTAAAAAATGGCTCATTGGTCCCATATTTCCCGTACGTAAAAAGTAGTATTGAAAAAACAACAAAAGCTTTGAAAAATTAAATCCATACGGTATA
>Ga0210059_1006624_pt1 | contig 18540 bp, 9 predicted proteins | sample Ectturendosymbi2_FD_188042 | JGI IMG/M metagenome (GOLD analysis project Ga0210059, IMG submission 188042) | Ecteinascidia turbinata endosymbiont from Florida, USA - Sample 2 (SPAdes) (version 2) | ecosystem: Host-associated > Tunicates > Ascidians > Unclassified | place: Key West, Florida... | reverse complement strand
ACCAAAACCTAATTATTACTTTTTTAGCCCATTTACAATGCTCCTTGAAATTTGCATGCAAATTTATTCCGTGGCATTTGCATTAAGTCGACAAATTAACAAGCAAAAAGTATGCGAAAACAATTAAGCTCCTTTGCGCAGGTAATAAAGTTTTTGTAAAATATCAAGCTCAAGGGGGGGTTTTAACCCCAACCCCCCCCCCTTGCGTACGCCCTTGGTTCATGAACAGAATGCTGCAGCTACTCGTTGCCAAGAGATCTCCTCGTCGATTTAACGTTAAGTAGGTTGCTTACATCATTCAAGACCTTCCTCGCAAGAGCAATAAACAGAGAATGGCAAACTAGTCAGTGGCAACTTCTGTACCTGGGTTTGACATGCTGCGTCGAATAGCATCCGGGTCCTTCCGTTTCCACTTCTGGACCTCCTCCTCCATTTTGCTGATCTTCGCCGGGTTGAGCGCCCAGAGGCAGCCTTTGCGCTGAGTTCCGTTTGGTTTTTCAACCTGGATCAAGAGCAGAAGGAACGGTGCGGATGCAGCGAAACAAGGAACTAGTGCGAGAACTATGGCATCTTTTGAAAGGCAATGACCAGGAAACGTAAAAATGAGAGTGGCGTCTCACTTAACAGAACTTGTTTTACCAAATCTGGAATAGCTGGACAGGTCTAAGGGACCAACAATGGACGTTCGTGGCCAAGAAAAACTAAAACCTTTATCAAGATATATCAGCAACAGGAAACAACTCGTGAGAGAAAGATAAAGCTTCCGTTAGAAATTTCATTGTTGGACAAGTTTTGTGATTCTGCCATAGGTGTAGCCAGTGGGGGGGCTACGGGACCATGCCCCCCCGAAATTTTTAGCATGTATAGTCATTTTGTGCTTTGAGAAGCGGTATCCCAAAGAAAATAGTGTTATTCGCCTAAAATCAAACATTTTGGCCGCCCCAAAATTTTGGGCTGGCTTCGCCACTGGATTCTGCTACATCCATCCAACTTCCTTTGCTTTTCACAAGAAATCTCCACCGCAGTAAAGTTTACCCTGTAACGCACCTCTTGCGTAATCAGCTCGTGACGTCATGAACAGCTTACGAGCGCTGAGAACTGAAAAATCGCACCGTTGGAAAGTAGCATTGATTGAAAAGCACGTCGTAGACCCACCTTTTCAAAGCATTTGTTGAGGGAAAGATTGTGTCGCACCGAGTTCTTCCACCCGTCCGGTGCAGTTTTGAAATACGGGAAGTTTTCCATCATGAAGCTGTAGATGTCCGACACAGGGAGGCAACCGTTTTTACTTTTTTGCAGCGACATTGCGATCAGACAGCTGCGAATAAAAAGAAAAAGCTCTGTGAAGAAAATGGTTGCAAGTGTGGCTTCGGACACACAGTTGAATCAAAAACTCGAATAACAAGAAAAGAGTTGCGGTTCTGATCACAATCTGTTAAGAATGTGTCTGCCTTGACTTACTTCAACGTACTTTTGAAACGAGCGATTACGACTACATGATGATGTAATGTGCGATTATGACTACGTGATCATGTAACGTGCGATTATGACTACGTGATCATGTAACGTGCGATTATGACTACGTGATCATGTAACGTGCGATTATGACTACGTGATCATGTAACGTGCGATTATGACCACGTGATCATGTAATCTGCGATTATGACTACGTGGTGATGTGATAATCGTTTTTTTTTGTTTTGTGATGGAAGATAGTTGAGACAATTGCGAACGACTCGTGCGCATAACGCTAAGATCGTGAGCAAATTTGTCGGCAACTGACAAAGCTTTGCTTTCGTGAACTTTTCATGAATACTAAGAACTGAAAACGTAAAAACATTGTTAAAGTCCCACATTTGCGAAGGATCCCTGAAAAATAACTGTCTCCAGCTCCGATTCTTCGAATATACTCAGATTATAGCATAGCACACACTGGGATTAATAAAATGCTTACACGCTGTCCTATATTTTGCACCACAATTTGCAAAAGCACAACAGCAAAGTAACATCCGCCAGATAGCGCTCTTGCTTCAGATTTTACGACTTAGCGAAGGGTTTGAGATCAAAGCAGAACAGTGTCTGGTACTTCCGCAGATATCCGCTTTACAGGAATTTAATTTTCTGAGACATGTGCTTCTGGAACGAAACTGTACAAAAATGCAATGCCACCCAAGTTATTTATTTGGAGAAAACTGAGCAGAATTGTTCTTCAAAATCCACCGTGCAGTGCCAGCAATTTATTTCTATTGCTTGCTTGACTAGTCACAATGAATCAGAAAGCAACTGTTGTAGGATTGCCGGATTCTCTTTGAGAAAAAGCCATAACTTCAGGAAAATGTTAACAAAATTGCTAAAAAAAGCGGAGCACTCAAGTGAAAACGGCCAAAAATGCCAAACGGCTAACCCAAAAATTGTACGGCCAAACGGCCTGAAATACGGCCAACTTTGTCCGCAAACTGGCCAAGCTGGAAACCTGTGGTGTTGCTGTAGAAAGGAAACGTACATCCTATGGGGGTCGACATACAAAAGTCACCTCAATCAGTCGAATTTATCTCGTGGTGACATAATAATGTGTAGAAAATGCTGCAGTTTTGCTTAGATTTTTTTTGCAGGAAAGCAGAACCGTTTTGATAACTTTGGACACTTACCTGTACGAATAAACTGGCTTTGGATAGACCTTCTGATTGTGCGTGTGACGGTGGTGGGTGTGGGGGTAAGTTTCACGTCCGTAGCCGGAGGGTGATGGTCCGTATGGGGGTGGTGGGTAAGGATGGTATCCCTGGTGAAAGCTGCGCGGGTTGCCGTATCTATGTGGGCCGAGTCGATCGCTCAAAGGCAGAAGTGTGCGCTGGTGACACCCGTGAGGTGCGTAGCGGTGATGTTGAGAAACTGTAAAAACGTGATTGAAAATTCTTAGCAATTTACCAGAAAAGTAAGAGAGAAAAATAAAATATCTCCCTCAGTCAATATCTGATTTCAGTTAACACCAGGTAAAGTTACCACTAAGAAAAAACGCAAGAGCGGAAGTGCTACTTACAAAGGAAACTCGAGATCTCCTGTTTATTTGAAAATTGTCTGAAAGAAACGACTTATTCACCTATACTTTTACAACGCCAAAGAAGAGACAGATGACACTTGCCCATTGATTCAATAGTTTTTCCTATTAATTAAAGCGCAGTGTTGCTGGAGAAATGCTGTTTTTTATCCCAGTTACAAACGACTTTTCAATTTAAACACACATCAGCAGCATCTTTTTAAACGTTTTAACTAACCTCCAACACTACGTATAGAAACTATGGCATGTGTTTTTGTTGCCAAGGTCATTTCAGGCAAAGATTTTCGCATTCAAGACAACAGCTTCATTAAAACACATATTTGTAAAGCAGCATATTTGTGCATTCCATTATCTATGACAGCTTTAATATGTAAACATTTATGACGCGAAATATCACGGGCTTAAACGCTGGCGCAAGAAAAATCATTAATAACCAACCAACCTTCCGATACTGGATGAGGCTGAATAGGCGTGAACCTCGATTGTGATCTGTTGTCAGGTTTCAGGGCAAGACTGGACACGACAGGACCCTGACCGGACGCCAACACCGGGAAAGGCTTCCCGTTCCCTGACGAGGTCAGCAAGCCTGAAATGTTCGAAGCTGTGGTTGAACCGCGCGTTGAAGGTCGGATCAATAACACTATGCAAGTTGAGGCACAGCAGGATGTTTTGGTAAAATCGGTTTGGCGACCGGGAGTGTTTTATGCTGTTGTGGATTTTATGATTTAAAGATTCTTGCGTTTCGGATCGAGCAAATGAGATCGATTACTGTTTCTGTTTTGCAAAAAAATGCTGATGTCTTTTTGAGTAAAATCAACGCGCCAGTGAATGAATCCACGATGTAGTGAACTTTTCAGAAAGCAATTGCGCTCAACTATACTGGAAATGACTTAAACAACTTTTGTATAAAATATTCCAGTGACTCCAGTCCGTTTACATCAGGTTTTAGCGCTTTGAGAAATCTATATATAATTCGTAATGAGCTGAGCTTTTTTTCCACAGCATTGGCGGATGCAATCGCTGCTCACGTCCGTACCTCCGGCAGCGGGAAGAGGCTGAGATTGTGTTGGATGGAAACTGCCTCCACATGACATTGGAAATGCAGGGTCCGCACGCAGCTCTCTCTAAACGAAAAAAGCAGTGGATTTTGAGCAAAGTCAACAGTGCGAAGTAGTGCAGCAACTGCAATCTTTTTGACAGCACATAAAAAATCCACCCGCGGAAGATTCGTAACAGAAGAAAAACGGTTTTGTCGAAACAGCAGTTTTGCTTCAACATTAAAACTTGCCAGAAGCAGTGATGCCTGTTTCGCATTAGTCGCTTAACACCAACGTTTCCACACCATCACTTACACGCTGACAAATTAGCCTGAGACATCACGATTATCGCATCCATTTAAGAATTGCCATATGTTTCAATTTTTACCTAAAAGAGATTGCTCTAATTTCGGATTGACGATGCTCGGCAGCTGTCGTAGGTGAAAAGGTTAATTCGTACTTATTTGAAAAAAGCTGCACTTTAATGTTCCTAGTTTTGCATCAGCATATACTTAGGGACTGATCGTCCAAGTTGCGCATGCGCACACGTATGATTGCCAAACGTAGATGACGATGCAAACGATCGAAAGAAACAGTTGCAAGTGCTTGAGATATACGTTGACGGGAAATTGTTTGAGTTTGATGAAGACAACTTCTTTGCGCTCTTGCAATTGTTTAATATCGTTCTACAATTTACTCTGCTTTGGGATTATGAAACTGTGCCACGTGTGACACGTGATATAACTTCACTTTCCTGTGGCAATGTATGCGACAGCCTGCAGTGACGTGTAGTTTCTCTACGCTATGAAACTTTTGGCTTTCCATCACACTTAGTAAAAGGGTCTTTCTGAACTCCTAGATTGTGTTGTAGTCCGTTTTTTTTTAAATGCATAAAATAGAATTTGAAACATTCCAAAAAAATGTGAAACAAAGCCTATATGTAGCTCATTATTTCAAATGCTTACTTGTTTTCTTAATTATTAAGTGTAAACCGTTCCAGAACCTTTAGACCAGCTATGTCCAACCCGCGGTCCTCGGGCCGCATGCGGCCCAAGCGAAGGTTTTGTGCGGCCCAGTTTAGGTTTTCGCTGTAGTAAAAGTATCCTACATACTGACAGCCTTTCCTTATTTTGATAACCTTGAATTTGACATTTTTGATACAGGTGTCTCCTCAGTGCCATGTTATCACGTCTGTAAACATTGCAATTAGGATCCGAACGCTTTCAGTGTATTAGCTTCAGTGAAATTTGGTTTGCTCAGATCTAAGTCATTCAATACGCGGCCCTCATTGATAAGTCATCAAATGTGCGGCCCTGGTTAAGATAGCGACATGATTTTTGGCCCAGTAAGCCATTTGGGTCGGACATAGCTGCTTTAGACTAACAAATTACAAAAAAATTCGTAGATATGAAATACAACACAAACAAACACAGAGCAAATGTGCAGCGCGCATGCAACTAGCATTTCCGCAAAATTTTGGCGAGAGTTCTAATACCTTGTTTTACAGTCCGGCACAAAGTATCTTTGTCGACAGTCCGTGGTGTTGATGATTAGGAGTTTGAACGCGGAACAACTACAGCAAAACAAACAGAAAACAAACCTGGACGTCGACGGTTGTCAACCATTCCAGGTTGGACAGATCGCTCTGCTCCGTTTTCTGAACGAGTGACTCTGCAATGAGGTGGTCGTCTGTGGGGCAAGCGGGAAACCTTTCGACGGAAAAGTGGCCACTGGAACAAAACACGTCGAAAGCCTCAAATGATGACTAAAGGAACACGGAAGCAAACCAAGTGTGGCCATTAGACACGCGCTTAACGCTTTTTGCACGACTTGATGCGGAAAAACATTGCATAGGTTTCAAATACAGCTTTAAAGAATGTCAGGGCAGCTAAAAACAGTCCTTCAGGTGGGTGTTTTCACTCACTGTCAAAGATTGCGAATGTTCTGGACTGCAGTAATCTGTTTGCGAAACTCCTTGGTAAGGTTATCTCTAATATTGCGGAAATGAATATGTTATTTAAGTCTGCTACGCCACATTATTGTATATTTCGCTTGCGCGTAAGAGAAAAAGTTGAAGAAAATCAAATTCCATTTACAAACATAAACACTATAGATGCGTGGCCATTATACGGAAGCCAGTGCCATTCACATCGCGTATACACATGTTCTTACTGAAAAGGCACTAGTTTAACCCATATTGCTTGTATTCAACATCATACATTGCAATAAAATATTTTTGAATTAATAGCAAACCTATGTTTGGATGCAGTAAAATATTTTAACAGTTCAAATTTTAAACATTCTGCATAATGCATTTTCCCGCTTAGCCGCTAAAATTGTTAAGACCCAAATCCCTCAAACAAATCCGTTCACGACAGCTTACGAAGAAGCTGTGCTTAGTACACTGGCCGTGACTGCATGTGATCGATCTCAATCTCACTAAATCACAAGCGTCATTTTTCAGTAGCCCTTTCTGACGTAACAAGATAATCGGCATCACATGGAAACGAGCAGCGCACTGAGTTCATCGCACGATATCGAAAAGTAGCATTTTTACCAACAACCATTTCGAATTCTAAACTCTGTCATATTTTTACCACCCACAAAGACTTGAATTGGGAATCGCAAAAACTAGACAGCGACAGCTTTTGCTACACGAATGTTTTTTCTTTTCAGTTCAGGGGGAGAAACATTCACTTTCCATTTGGTGCAAAACATTGCGGATTTATTAACATATTTATGTCAAATGTAGCTTTACCTAAATCCAGCATGGCATTCCTGCTGTTGATCAGGGTTTGCTTGAAGGAACATTTCCGCCACCTTGTGGTCATTTTCATCTGTATTCGATGAAATGCCTTCAACACGTGGTTCTGGTGTGGCTGCTGCGCCATTGTTGATTTTTTCAGATTTGTTTTTGGAAAAATGACTCCCTGCAAAAATGTGTTCCAACTGTCAAAAGATGTTCAATCAAATAGGTAACAACAACACTCAATTTAAGCAGCACCAGAACGCAAAATAGTCTTTCATCAACCAGTAGGCAGTTCACCGTTGTTTATAAGCAGCTTGAAAAAACAGTTTGAACTGATGTTTCTAGCTACTACTTCATTCAATCAATACAAAGGTAATGTTTTACCTTTTACATGTGTTGTCTCAAAAACAGAAGTGATTGGATTCAGTGACATTTATTGAGGTCAGTTAAGTTTGGCAAAGTTGTAGGCCGCATATAACTATGTCCTACGTTGCTGAAAATACTTAACTACAGTTTATCTAATTAAGAGATTCAAAACACAGCACCCATAAAATTTGCCGCAGGTTTTCATCAGGTCAGTACAGGTTAATCAGGAACAACTTCCGTTTGCTTTCAAAGTGAAAAAAACGATTCCAGGATAATGTCACTGACAGACCCCTCACCTCCTCTGCAAAACGCCCAACGGTACGCTTATGATTGTCGACGTTTCATTTTGCCAGCGTGTGGTAGGAATGGAACGGTGGCAAAACTGATTTTGGTTATTCCCCCACGGTGAAACTGTTAGTTAAATCGTAGACTACATGAAATGGCGATCACGTTGTGCTTGAAATAGATTGCCACAAAAATCTCCAGTTTACAGCACAAAAATTTGTTTGACCCTGCTCCAAATTAAGCACTAGTGATTTCTATCACCGTATTTTTGTAATATGAGTTAAGTGCACCTCAGTAACTTCCGGTACACTGTTTGACATTACGACATGTAGATAAAGTTTTCTTCAGTCGCAAACAAACAAAGTTTAAAGAAATACTAAAAAATTTTATTTTTCCGAGTTTTGAACAAAATTTTTGATTATTGCTCTTGAACGTTTCGAAGAAACAGCCTGACATCATTCAGCGTTAAGCAAAAATTTTTGTGTGCAAGATCCACGAGGCCTTCACTGAGCTGAAGTTCGAAATATACACAGCCTTCACGAAGAAGCATTTTAACAAATCGAAGTCCTCGTGCCTTTCCAGGCAGCCTTCAAAATAGTCTGCCACCAACTCCACTGATCTGGCTTTAAATATACCTTTGTCTGACTACTTCGGGCAATGAAGTGACAACCAAAACAGAAAATAATTCGAAATTGTATTTACTTTTAAGCCACAGCAACGGCTAAAGAAGCTACGCAAGAAACTGAAGCTATCTCGTTGCCAGGTGGGGTACCAGAAATTTGTGAAACCTATGAGGGGAGAAAATTGATGCAATTGGCTCCCCAAACAACCGTGGCCCACCTGAAGCGGTGCCTCTTGTGAGTAACTGAGGTAGTTTGCGCCTGAAGCCCTGAACGTATTGTATACGAGTAGGGGGTCAATGTTGAAGTAGTTTGGAAAATACTGGATAAAAAACAGATGACGTTTTTAATGTTCGGTTTCATATAGGTAAAATAGAAGAAAAAGAAAAAAAGTACTTACGGGAGACAAACAAAGTTCACGTGTTTTGGCATATTAGTGTGCTTCACAGTTTCTTTCACGTAAAAATAAAACACGATTGAACGAAATTCAACTAAGACTCATTTATGTTAAAACATCTAAGATAAAAAGTAAAACAACTGCTATCGTTTTAGTACTGTTGTTGCGTAAACATCGGCACTTTCTGACTGAGAAAAGCGTTGGCATGTTTGCTCATTTCTAGTTTTTTGGGGGAGCTGTAGTATAAATGCTTTGAAATGAGGAAATTTTGCTGTTGATTTCAAAGGTATACGACGAGAGTTGATGCACCGATCTCACAGGATTGAACTGAGTCTTCACCGCAAAACGCGACGTCATACGATGGGTCAGGGGTCAATTACCGACACATTGAAAACATCAAGCTGGTGATCAGCAGCGTGGATACCGCTGCCACGAAGGGGGAGAGCCTGTGATTGACAGCGAACCTGCCAAGCAAGCTCAACTGTCACCACGGCTGAACCTCTGCGTAGTAGTCTAATGATTACCTCAATCAAAGTTGACAGTATAATGCAGGCATGGGTGTTGGAAGGATTTTTCCAGGGGAGGACTAGGGAATTTTTCCAAAATTTTTCCAGGGAGGGGCAAAAGTGGGAAAATTTGTTTTTTCCCATTCAAAACTAAAAACAACCTTTACTTGCTAAAAATTTCAAAATCTAGGGGGGCAGCCCCCCTGCTCCCCCCTTCCGAAACCCATGAATGCAGGTCATAAATATAGTTTGCTCAAAAAAAAATAAAACAAATGAGAGCATTAAGTTTACATCTATGATGTGTTTAACAATTAAGGTACAGTACCAGTATATCCACCTGCTATAAGTACATGTGATTGTGTGAATGCAAATGTGATCTGTGCCATGTGTTAGTAAAAATACTGCGTATTGCTTTAAGCATGCATGTGAAAATCACAACTTAATGTGTAAGCTAGTTTGATTCAAAAATCGAAATGAATGTAAGTGCATGATTTAAAGCAAAAAGAGTAGATGACTTGCTGTTTATCCAAAGCATTTGTCTCTTCAATACATTTTGTCCATGTGCCTAAGCAACTTCATTACTAATTTCAGTACAATACAGTGGCATGAATTTGATGCTTGAATGTATATGAGGCAGAAAATCATTTGTAATGTTTCAAGTATATAATCACGAATTTTGAAGGAGCACTTGTAGCTCTTAGCCATTCATTCAAAAACAATTCAAAAATATGTTTTTGTTTTCCATCCTCTAATTTGTGTTTCATCTCACAATGAGACGTTGAACTAAAGTTTAAATGTTAGTGATAGCTAGTTCCCAACAGCCTATTTAATCCAGCTATAATGTAAAATGTCCAAGGATCAGTTTATCATGAAACTGATATTTAGCTTCATGCTAACCTTGAGAAACATTCAAGTCTGAACCAAAAGAAGATTAGATCAGTGTTAAATTTTAAAACACACGGTGATCCACAAATAGTCTTAAAGAGACATTGGTTGTTTGATCCACCACATACTCAACTCACCAAATCTAAACAAAGGAACAGATGTACACTTCAATAAAGTATGTAGAAAAAAATCTTATCTACCCAAATCATTTGCTCACAATTGCAGCAGACTACTTACAGTATGAGGTGTTTTCTGGAATAGTGCAGGCATCCATTTTTATTTATAATATTGCACATTAGTTTTCTACTACTGACTGCACAGCATCGAAGCAAGTTTGATGTAGCGATTGCTACAAATTTGTGATTCATGGTTGTCTCAGACATCAGCGTGTTTATACTGAAATAACATTTAAAAAATATCATCAACATCACGCATATACTCACCACTGCAGTCCACCCCTTAGATAGTTTTGCCTTGCTGCGGCCATAAAAGCTTTTTGTTGAGATTAGAAATTTTGATTTTGCCTAGTCAACCACATTTCATGAACTCTTAAGTTTGTGTTATCAGAGTTGTTCTAAGAGAAAATCTTACTGGACTTGTACATGCTCAAACACTTTGTATTTGTTAACTTACGTAGTGTTCATTATTTCTGCTTTTGCATTCTTTCACATCACTTGTTCCTTAATTTCAATAGCAGTGAAAACAAAAAGATGACATTCAATAAATATTAGGTGTGCTTGAGTAGCTTGCCTTAGCTTATTGCTTCTGTGGGATTGCTTGTGATGTTTCAGTATGAGCCACTAATAACCTTTATTAGTTTATGTGTACAACCACTGAATAGATGCTTGTTGTTTTCAAATAACCATAAGTTATCTACAAATCCTCTGAAGGAACATGCTAAAATTGCCAGGATGTTAGATCATTGTAATAACTCCATACCAGTAAGTGGCAACATTCATAAAAAAATTAATTCTAGTCCTCTTAACAAAAACAATAATAAAAAAAACAGAATGGCCTGCACCACATGCTAACATTTTACCTGTTTCAGATGAAAGAGTTACTACTTCAGAAGGAACTGAGCTTTGTGCAATGATGTTTTCTGAATCTGATTCATCTAAAATTTTCTTCATTTCAGAATGAAGGTTGCTTTCAATCAACTCTTCAAGCCCAGGTTCATCAAAATCCATCTTCTTGCAAAAATGCTTGTTTCAATATATAAATATCACCTAATTATCCAGTTCATCTTTAATATTCCTAATCTGTTGAACATATTAAACTTTGATCAATTCATCCCTTATGAAACAAGATAAAGTCACTGAGTCCAAAACATTATAAGATAAAACCAACAAACATGTTAGATTTACTCAGATGAACAAGCTCTGCTATATTTTGTAGGTTTCATTTAACAAATTCATTTATCATGTTAAAAGCTGAAATCTAATAAATTCTCAAGAAACATGCAGAATGTTTACTTGACATGTACAAATAAGCAAAAATTTATTGTGATACGCATGTAGCATGGGAAAAAACAAAATGAACCAATATTTTATGCATGAAATTAAAAGAAAACAATCTTGTAATATACTGATCAAGTATTTTTCAAGACATCATTTATCTTGTTATTAAAGTAAATAAGCTTTGAAAGAGAAGTGAATGAAGAGGATTATATTATAATAAAAGCAGGGTTTTTTTAACACTTTGAGAGCCGGCGTACAATATATTCGTACTTTGATTTCAGCCTAAAAAACAGCAGTTTTCGGTTGCCTTACCAACGCCCTAGTTCCTCTGCCGATTGCACTAGAGAGCTGTTCAAGGGCTCAAACGGATCGGCCAGTCTAGTAGATTACACTTGAAAAAAATTTTTTGGTTGGGGGGTGCGGATTTTTTGTGAATGACATCATAAGTGAAGTGGTATTTGGGATCATTTTGGCTCATGTTGCCTGGCCTAGGGCCCAACCGCTAAGCCAAAGTGTTTCCCTGAAGTTTTCATTGGAAACTAGCCTCAAGTCGAGTCTTTTGAGCCTTCGATCGACTTTCTAGTGTTTCTGGTTCAAACGTTATGATCTTAAATAAACAAATTTAATTATCTAATTAATCTAATATTTTTACTAACTTACATCATAACTTTTGAACCCGAAACCCCAGCAGGTCATCCAAAGCATCAAAAGACTCGGATTGTAGCCTAGTATCCAGTAAAAGCTTCAGCGAAACATCACCACCTAACAGTTGGCACCCAGGGCCAGGCAAAGTGGGCCAAGGTAGCCTAAAAGTCCTTCACTTATGATGCCACTCACAAAAAACCCGCGTACCCCAAGTAAAAATTTTTTTTCAAGTGCAGACTAGAAGACTTGCCACGTCTTTTGAGACTTTTACTGGGTCTATAGAGCATACCGGACCGGAGAAATTCCAGCGCAAAGCCATGTGCGTTTAGGCGGGTTTTTTTCCGAAAAGCCTCGAAAGCAGCTGGACGCCAAAGTGTTAAGGCATTTTAGGGACCCGATTCAGGTCTCTAGAATTTCAAATTGGGTCCCTAGAATCAGAGAAAATTATGATCGGGTCCCTAAAATCAGAGAAAATCGGGTCCCTAGAATCAGAGAAATCACGTCCCTATAGATCCATAACTAACATTTTCCTTAAAAAAAAACTGATAAAAGGCAAATATTTTGAACATCTAACAAGTGCACATGAATCAATAGAAAAGACTCTGAAATGGAAATTTATTTTTAAATAGTATTTGTGTTAATATCCATTATTGCTAGAAAGTATAAAACAAGTACAATGTATCCTTAATAAAATTAACTTGAAGTGTGTTTGTTATTAGAAATATCAGATGAAAAAAATCAATCAGTATAAAATTTTTTACGTTTTGCTGAACAAGTCAAGTTTAACTTGTAGTTTTACATGATACTGATTTGTTTCTATCTTCATCTATGGTCATAAATCTTGCTAATGACCAAAAGAGTGATCGCAAGCACAATCAGCAGAAATAGGATCTTTATGAAAAGGTTACTATGCAATTATGCATAACAAACTACACAGTTGTACAAGTGACAGTGCTGCACCTCAAGCATTTTCTCCTTTAAATTGAGAGATACTAGCTCTGATGGTTTCACCATCTGACTATAATGGCTCACTGAAGGTTGGAAAGTTGAATCCTGGCAGATGTGCTCACATGAAAATGCCTCAGAAGATGGCCAAGGACCAAACGGCATGATTACATCTCCAACTCAGTTGTTCATACTTTGCTATGTAGCTTGCAAAACTATCAAAATTGGCTGGCATGATGAGGTATTTTGAGGCACCCTAGGTACTGTCCCTACAACATATTAAGAGAAAATGCAGGTATGAAAACTAGTGACACTGAAATTTTAGACTTATCAAATGTGATGAATGGCCTTTGTTTTATCAAAAAACATGTATTTTTGTGACAACAACATAAACACGCATTGCACAATGAACCAGCAGGATAACAATAACAAAATCTTATGTTCAACTATTGTTGACTTAGAAATGAGATTGATGTTTTGGCCAGCTGACAGCAGGCTTTCATCAGGACAAATATTGCTTTGCTGTTTCATGCCATTTGCCCTGATGAAAAGCTACTGTTAGCTGGCTGAAATGTTGGCAAACTTTTCAAGATTATAACAGCTAAGCACAAGATTTTATTAAAAATAAAATACTTTGCTTCATATGAAAAATTAGGTAGAACTAATGGCATCCATATTTCTTTGGCAGTCACCTTTGAATGCCAAATTGAATGGAATACAGTGTTTATGCACATGCTTTTTCCAAGTTGCTTGACATTTTGTCTGTACAATCAGAACTGTTTTAGAACAAATAGTTTAAAAATAACATGGTTAGCAACACAGCTCTACTCAATATTCTCAACTTATCCTGAGTAGTTCTTGTTTGGTTAAACCTTGCATTCAAGATGAAAACTTATACTGTACAACCATTGCTGGTGGTGCACATGGAATGGATATCACAACATGATCAAACATGCAATCTTTACTGTTAATCCAAAGTCGTGGCACACTAACAGTAAGAGAAGACAGCTCTTAAGTTTGAGTTTGCAAAACTTTTTCTGTTCCACAGTATGGCTAGATTTTACGCTACTGTGTATTTACCACAGTGCATACTGTACTGTGCCAACATGATGAAAGAAAATGCAGTCAAAATGAAAATGCTGTCCTTCAAACTGGAAGTCACAGAGTCTAGAGAATGCAACATGATTTGAAAAATTTTTGTGAGAAATAGATCTGGTTACTTTCATTATACGCAGTAAGCTTTACCATTAATCAACAAAACACTCCATGAATCATAAATACACCAAATAAGCATCTGCTGCTGTACTACTAGTACTGTTGTACTCTAACTGTGGAAGCTTGCTGATGCGCTGTTTTTCATTCCAGCTCCCGGGCTTTTCTGTAAGTACTTCAGGTGCGCTGATAAAACAGCAGTCAGTGCTAGCTAGCTAGCTACACAATACATATTGCTGTTCTTTTCCTGATCCGCATTCGTGTTGTGGCCCTTGAAATTCAAACACAGTCGAGTTGAGCGAAACGTCTCGGTCCATTTAAATTCGAAAAGCGCGTTTAAAATTTCCGGGCAACGCGCACGTGATCTTCTCGCTGCAGTCCATTGGTTCGAAAACGGCTAATATCCAACGAGTGTCAGGTATCAATGAAATTTACGTCATATGGTGGTTCCCCCCACCGCGAGATCAAGAAAAAAGCGAACCTTTCATCCACCGTGGTATATGCATTCGGTCTGGTCGGCTATTGTGACAAGAAGTTATCGTTGGAAGAGGATAAAACCAGTGGCGGCTCGTGGTGAAAATGGCCGGAAGGGCTGCGAAATTGCATCTCTGGTTGAATATATATGATTGTCGCTCTGGCTGTTTTTATAATTAGTGGCGTTTCCAGTCACTCCAACAGTCCTAATCATTTCAAACTCGTAACTTTCAGTTGTCCTTATCGATACAAAGAAAACATTCACTTCAGTATAACGAAACCAAACCCAAATTCTAAAGCGTAAACACGAACACAAAAGAATTAAGCCCGTCCCATCAAAAGTGTGACGCATAAACACTGCAACCAAAGCTGTAAAGGCGAGAGTCGAACCCAGCACGACTCGTATGTAGAACTTGAAACATTCCGCTCGACTACTAAGGCGCGAATGTTAACCAGACAAAGCTTAGTATTTTATTCAAACCGTGTCATGGCAGCAGACCTAGGCCAGAGGCACTTTCTTTGAGCTGGTACTTTAATCATGTTCTTTCAGATGAAGTTTAAATTTCAAACAGTCTATGATTTTACACAAATTTACGTGTTTTTCCGCTGGATTGTTATGCTTTTCCAGTAAAAGTTTGTATCCTGAATAAATTACAGCTGCAATGTTTACCTTACCAAAAATTAAAGATCTACGTGAATGCTTATAGGCTTGCCAGATTCTTATGCTTCAAAATTTTCACAATTCAATGTTTTAAATCAGTCACATCTTTTGTTGTCCAAGAATGATATCCACCAACTACTGCCGTACATCTTAGAACGCCAACCCCTTCTTTCCTTTAGGGCTGTGCCGAAGACAGCCCCGAAATCGCCAAATTCATCGGCAAGTGTGCTGAAAACGTCATCGCATAGGCGGCGGCGTTAGAAAAGAGCGAAACACTGGTTTTGTTGGATTCCTAAGAAACGCTGAGTCAAAATGTTGTCGGAAGTACCGAAAATGATTGTGTTGTAAAATTTCGTAACTAAATCCAAACTTAAGGCGAGTTTGGCCGTTTGGCGGAATCTTTTGTTTCGGGGAGGACTGCAGCCCGTCTAGACGAGCCGCCCCTGGATAGAACAATACTTTTTTTATATTCGGAATTATATACGAATTTCGACTCTTTAGTCACATATGGAGTTTGCTGTTCTTGTCACATGCGAAGAAAGCAGCAACAAAATTGCAGTTAGTTCATTCCAAGAACATGGCGGGTTTACCATTGCGACGCCCATGATCACAAAGTCGACTTTTGTCTTTTACAACGCATCACCATCGAAACGACGGATAGGTTTAAGCTTCTAGTGAGTTTACGCCTGTTCCCAAGCTTAATATTCGATGTTGAGTAAAATATCAAGTTTTAAAACACAGCCCGTCGCGTGGGCAAACTTCTTTTGTCCACAAAATCACAAGCGTTGTTTTTAAAATATCTTCAATTTAAAATATGCTGATAAAGCACTAAACCAGGGCTACTCAAATGGCGGACCGCGGTCCGAATCCGGACCTTTGGACGGTGAAGGCCGGACCTCATCAGGCTTTCAAAAGAGTATCCTATTCACAAAAGTTTTTTTATCCCAAGATCTACCGCTCTTAGCCGTGCTTCTCAGGCATTAACTTCTCATTAACTCTATAACTGTCGACCAAGCTGATGTTTAGCTATATTACGGAGCACACGTACGTTGTGCTTGTAATTCTGGCTCACAGTAATTGTTTCGTCACAATTATTTAATAATCGCTGGTAATTACAATGACTATTCTGGTAAAAACAGAAAAACTAAAGGCATGGAAATGGCCATGAAGCCAGGTTAATAACAACAATGAAATTCGCAGTTGCTGGTTTAGTGAAACGTTTGCGCATTGCTGTTAACACATATCGTGCTCTAGCAATTCATAGAGTGGCTGGAAACTGTTGGATTTTTGGCTGACATAGTCACACCAGATGGGCAATTGCGCTGTACCCACCAGACCATTTGCACAGTGAAATCTCATTATCGCGCACTTGCAACATTCCAATACATTGGAAAACTTTTCAATTAAAAGTGTACCTTACTACCTTGCTCGTATTTGTATAAAATTTTATACTCCTTCTAATAATTTAAAAAGTTTGTAATCCATGTAAAATTCTGCCAGCTAAAATATTCATGCTCACTAAAACTAATATATTTGATCATAACAAATTTTCTTAGAAAGAACACTGGAGATAACTGAGTTCCAGGAAAACGTAGCAGTAAAACATATTTTGTGACTGCGCACCTGAGAATTAACTTTTGGTGAAAAAAGGATCTCAAAAAATTTTCCCACTCTGCAAATTATCAGTGCAAATGCTCATTATGTTTGAGTCTACCTGCTGCGTGAATCTGCGTTTTCAAATATGAACTTCTTAAAGAACAAGTTATTCATCTGTATGATATTGGAAAACTTCACCACTGCGTTTGACTCGCAATCAGTACCTTGGAACCAAAATTCAAGGAACTGGCAAGAAGCAGAAAATATCAATAATCCCACCAGCAGTAAAACAAATAAGGCTGACACCTTCCCTAAATAACCATACCCATTTACTTGACTTTATATATATAAATATATAACTGTATTATATTCTCATTTCATGCTTTTTGTTAGAAAAATCCAAGACATGTTACATTTGTATGATTTCATGGGAGTGACCGGACCTCAAAAAATTTTGACTTTTGTAATTGGACCTTTGCATAAATTAATTGAGTAGCCCTGCACTAAACGTTGTTGAACACTAGGCCTACTGTGAAAACAGTGATGTACAGTGTCGAGGAGTAGAGGAACAGTTAGTTAGAAACAAAAAATGTCTTTCTGCAATCAGAGTACTTCAAAAAATTTCTATGAACATCTGAACAAAAAAGCCATCATATAAAGGCCATTTTCCTCAATTTTTTTAGGGTGCATTTGATGCTTTACATTTAAATTTTTTGCTTGGTGCATTACTGAGTGATAAAACAAGCACTATACGTTTTCCCGTCCAGTCGCAACGGTTTCTGTAAATTACCAGCCTCGTTTACCAAAAGTCACTGTTTCGCATGAAACAGGCCTTTCTGCTTTCAACATTTGTGTTTTTCATGTAAAAAGTTATTTTAGGGAAGAGCTGCTGAATCATACATGTTCATTTTCCATAGTCGCGGTTCCTATTCTTGTCATAAATATATTATTATAATAGTAGTACACTTGCATTCGGTCTTTACCCAGAAAATACCATTAACAATGTCTTCGACGCTTCGAGTGTGGTTCAGCACCTAAACACTAGTGTCGGAGTCTCGAGACTTGGTCTCGGTTCGAGACTCGTCTCGAGACCAGAGCCGGATTAAAGGGTAGGGGGGCCCGGAGCAATTTTTACTGGAGGACACCTACGACGTAATTCATGACTTCATCGTTTGTAAAAGTTATGTTTTCGCTGATTAGCAAGGTTCCCGTTTGTTTTTTTCCGGTAGTCGAGAATGTGCTTACTCAAATTCACATACAGTTAGCTCCGAGAAGGGAATTTGTGATATGGATACTAGGGTGTATTTTTACTAAGAAAAAATATTTCACAGACTACAGAGTGACTCAGCAAGAAACAACATTCACCCGAACAATAAGCAGAAACCTGAGATTACAAACAAAAACACCGGAAAAAGAACATGTCAATATGGCCAGCCAGGCTGAGTGTGCAACTCGTTTCCAAGCTAATGTCTTGATTTTCACCTTAATTTGCAGGTGCTCTGGTTAACACCACTGCTTTAACGTTGCTGCTTGAAAGTTTTGCTAGAAAAAGCGATTCAGTCGCGGCGTTTTTGCTAATACTGCCAGATCCTTGCGTTTTTTGTTAGAAGCTTTGCGCTTTTCATAGCTCCTGATGTCCTGATGGCATTA
>Ga0210059_1006623_pt1 | contig 18541 bp, 18 predicted proteins | sample Ectturendosymbi2_FD_188042 | JGI IMG/M metagenome (GOLD analysis project Ga0210059, IMG submission 188042) | Ecteinascidia turbinata endosymbiont from Florida, USA - Sample 2 (SPAdes) (version 2) | ecosystem: Host-associated > Tunicates > Ascidians > Unclassified | place: Key West, Florida... | reverse complement strand
TCTTGCTGATTGGTGTTTGAGATTCTGTATCAGTTGTTGTTGCTGTAGCAGTCTGTACTTCTTTGCCCTCTTTGTATTTTAATGTCTGAGTAGCAGCAGCTGCTTCTTCTGTTTTAGTTTGCACTCCAGTTGTTTCTTTGCTCTTGCTGATTGGTGTTTGAGATTCTGTATCAGTTGTTGTTGCCGTAGCAGTCTGTACTACTTTGCCCTCTTTGTATTTTAATGTCTGAGTAGCAGCAGCTGCTTCTTCTGTTTTAGTTTGCACTCCAGTTGTATCAACAAGCACTTGTTGAGATGCTTTGTGGTCTTTTTTCTGTGCTCGAGGTATTTTCTGAGTCTCTTCCTTTGGCTTTGGTTGTTGTAACCGTTTGTCGATGACTTCAAACGCAGTTTCATGAATTTGCTTTGGTTCGATTCGCTCGGTTGATTTGTCGTGCAGCACATTGTCTCCTGTGATCTCTGCATCAACATGCGAAACATTTTGTGCGATAGACGCCCCTGATAGTTGAGCACCAGCGCGGTCTCCCGCTTGAACAGAATCAAACGTTTGCACAACAGGCAAGAGCGACACCACTTGAACACGTGTCGCTTCGAATCCAGCAGCAATACCAGCACGCTCACTGCTCTTTCCGTCATCCACCTTATCAACCCTGTGATAAGTTGGTAATTTCAATGACTGTGTTGCGACTGTTTTCGTGTGTTTAACTGGAGCTTCCTTTGCAGTAGTCGCCGGGAGGATAGCGTCAAATGTTGCTGCATTCTCTGGTCTTGAAATCACTGTCATTCGCTTTTCTCGTTTGTGCGGCACCTTTGACACAAAACAACTACTTTGCAAAGTGTTGTCAGGCTGTGTCGTTTGCGAGGGCTTGCTCTTTGCTATTTCAGTCTGTGTGATCTTGGCCTCCATGGGAGGTCTGTCTATCTGCGTCTCATGGGACGTGGTTGCACTCACCGTTTGAGTACCTGCAACAGAACTTTGTGTTGCGACAGTTTGCATCGTTGCGTTTGCGTGCGACTGTTCAGTCAAACTTCCCTGTGTTTGAAACCCAAGCTCAGTCTGACTTTTATCGCACCTTGATGTAGGCCCCATTTGAACATAGGTTACCTGCTTTTCAATAGTAGATTTTGTTCCACTGGGTCTTTCTTCGCAAACACTGTCTTGAACTGGTTTCGATTTTGCGTCATATCCCACTTCAGCAAATTTTTGTTTTCTCTGCTTGTGACCAACCTCGTCCTGGACATCAACAGGCTTGCTAGGTTTCGTCAACACTGTGGCAGTGAAAGTAGGAAACTTCCGGTTTTCATCCAGTGTAATATATGCCTGACTTGTAGCTCTTCGAGGCATATCGTCAACATTGCGATTCACCTCAGAGATGTTTGCGTCACAAACCTCATCAGGCGTCACATCCTGCGAGGGGTACACTCTATCTGGGCGTTCAAGTTCAACGCTGATCTGCCGCGAATAATGTGCAGGAGATTGAACTGGCAGATGTTTCGACACAGCTTCCAAGTTTTTAGTCCGAGGCTGATGAGACACTTGAGAATCTGTAGTTTTTTGGGGACCTTTAGGTGTTAAACCTGGTCTTATTACAACATCAATCCCTCGATAGGCAGACTGTTGGTCCCCTACCTGCATTTGCAAAGTGCTTAAACCTCTGATTTGAGTGTCGGACTCGTCAGAATCCCAACTAACCTCTCTTTCTCGACCCACCAAAGAACGGCTTGAGAGAACAGACGGTGGACTAACCTTGCTCTCTTCTTCGATCGATTCGTACTCTTCCTGGAAAACACTGGAATATTCTTCATCATCGCTGTACGGAGTGAGAGGTGAAGAAACAGGGGATATGACCAAGTAGTCGTGATCAATTGCAAATGAAACACGTTTCTTGAACGTTCCTGCTGCGTTTTGCTCATTCCTCCCCAGCACGGGGCGACTCGTAGATTCCGTCTCCTGCTGAGCACTTTCTGCAGATGGTCGAGGGTGAAACGGCGTCAGGGAAATAAGACGGACGGACAATCCGCGAACGGTTTCCTTGACTGTCTCACTCGCTTGTTCTTCTTTTCCCAAATCTGCGCGATCTGGTGGGGGTGTTGAGGTGAGGGGGGGAGTGGGAGGTTTCGCTAAGCGTGTGGTCACATGGCTGATGTGTCGGGTGTAAGTGGGTTTGGGTCTTTCAGTAAAGTCATGCTCGGGCTGCGGCAAACTCGATGTCTTTCTCACATTCGCTTCGGTTTGCTCGAGTTGTCTGCCTATGTCTGCTCGCCACGATAAACCATCAATCGTAAGATGCATGCGTGCAGGTTTATTCGTGTTCAGAGATTCAAAGCGTAGTAACAAGCCGGTCGTGCAAATGAAAAGTGCAATGCAGGTGGTGTGGATGGAAAGAGAGACATGAGAACAGCGGAAAGCACGAGGGGAAAAAGCAAAAAAATAAAATTGTTAAAGAGTTTGTTATTAAATTTCGGTAATAAAGCTTTCAAATGTGCCTAACAATAATATCAGCAGAATCAAAGTTAACTATCTGCACTGAAAACACAGTCGTAACTCACGAACAACACTGCGCAGATATTTTGGCACTTCGTTACTTGAGCCAAAGGAGGTAGCGATCTGCGACGATTATTCAGATAACGACATCAATACAACTTTCAACCAGAAATTCAGCTATTTCATTTTTCTAAACTTCAAAAGGATATTAACGCCCAACAAGCTTGCTCTTTGGCTTGTTACCTTTTACTGTCAGAAGCGCAGAGCACGCCACTTTCCCAAGTTTATTCCAAGCTTTAAGCTCGTAAAGGCCCGCGTCACTGGCATCGACAGGTGATATAATGAGTCCCCGGGTGTGGCTGTGCGCTCTGGTTTGATAATAAAACCTATGCTTTGATGATATCGCCACTCCGTTCCTTGTCAACGGCTTTTTGTCTTTGTACCACATCACTTCCGGTGGAGGCAATGATGCGAGACGAACTTGAAAACGAGCTTCCTTTCCTTTTGCAACAGTCAAACTCTGCAGTGGTTCGGCAAGCATTGGTGAGAATTCAGTTTGCACGTCTTCAATCGGCAAACTGATTTCGTATTCGGCCGGTTTCGCGTTCAGTTGCATCTCAACGTGACTCAAATACTGGCGGCCAGTCTCGTCAAGATCCGACTTCCCTGCACAAAACAGTGAGCGCATTGTTCGGTGCGGAACTTGATCCACTGCTTTGACATGATATCAAACAAGAACTCACCGGTGACGCAACAGTTCATGCAGCTCTTGGGGGGTAAGCAGTGATGGGCGATGCCACAAGCGGATCATGCATGGCGCCACACCAGTGCGAGACACGCATGAGGAACAACAAGATGCTGAATGAACCACCCTTTTGAGTTTAACTGCGGGTCGTAACCAGTTGGAATCATACGCGTGTTTGAGTCAAAAAAACATAACTGGAATATTCCTTGAATGCGCAAAGAACATCTTCGATTTTCAAACCTTTTAATTGTCGGAAGGTGAAGGCTCAAATCACACCATGCAACAAAAACAGCCTCAATCAGTTTACAACCACAAGTTTGGGTAAATTATTCGCATTGTTCAATGCAGTAGTGGCAAAGGCAAGAACAGAAGAAACTCTCTTTGTCCTCGCGGAACTACCTGAGGCATGCCAGGCAATTCCGTTCAGTAACAATAAGACAAAAAAGATGAACAGGTTGTCAAAAAACGACAAAGTTCCAAACGCAATTGCAGTAAGACGAAAAAGTAGTGCTTGCATAAAACCGCAGCAGTTGTGTAATCGTTGTCTATATGACGTAAAATGATTTTCACGTGACCATGCCTTCACCAAGAACAGGTTAGTAAACCAACACTCAAGATGCTGCAAAGAAATTCAGGATAAGCAGAATGCAATGCATGGGTGAACAAAACTTGCCACCTGAATCCCACGACGCATACCTGTGACGAGCAAATCAGTGCTGCAGACTGCCTCCCCAGATACATTTGAAGCACAGCATCTTATCTCGCCAGAATCGTTTCTACTACAGCTTGGTATCACCAACCAACATTGCCCACTATCGGGTTCCAATTTCCACTGAAAAAGACGTATGAGAGGATATGTAATTGACCATAATCAATTGTCTTTGTTTCTCACGCGAACATAAACAATGAAAGACAAAAGAAAACTTGTGTTTTCTATAAAACTTGTTTTCTATAAGAATAAATCAAGGATTTTTGACTTTTTATCGAACAAATTGCTTTTAACATCTTGTGTTGAAACCCGAGATTCAGCAGAATTGGGATGTTGCCGGAGCAGGATATACAAAATGACAGGTCGTATACCTTTCATCACCGCAGAAGTTAATGTTCGAGACGACTTACTTTATACATTGGATCATTGGTAATATCCCTTCCTGCAATGTGCCAATGCACGTCCAGCTGATCGCCTTCAATCACGCAATCCAATCTAACAGCACTCCCTTCAATCACATGGGCAGGCTGCAAAGGTTCAATCACTCTTGGTGCTTCAACTGCAGGAAAAGAACATAAATGTTAGCGCAGCCTGAAGGGGAGATAACAGCAGAGCAAAGAAAGTATTCAAAAAAACTCACCCAACAAAAGCAGAGAAATGACCATGATGAAAAAAAGATGAAGATGTCACGAAGATGGATGAATGCTGCACACTCAATGCTGACAAAAACATTTTCTAAACCTAAGGAGCTTTGAACAGCAAAACATTAGTAGCTGCCACATCTTTCTACTTCTCAGCCTCCTTAGATCTTCCAAAACGACCTGGTTTGAAGACGTAACAGTTTGACACTTCAAGAGCAGCGTCTGCAAACTGTGGTCTTTGGCCTCGCTATCAGCCTGAGAGCACCTCGCAAAATGAACGAAATATTTCAACTCAGCTTCTCTGGCGAGTTTAACAAAGCTGCCGCACAAACTCATGTTAGCACTAAGCGCGTTTGAAAGTAATTGAAAAACTGAGGTTCCGCTTGTTCCTTGTGATGAGCCAACGAAGCATGCAGGGTGGCCTTCGCATTCCACAGGACAAAATGCAAATGCCAGCCAAGCAGCTGCATTTGCAGAAGCTGTTGTTGGAGCAGGCGGTCGAAGATATATCAATATTTTTAGACGATGAGCGTCAGACGAGCGGTGGCGCTGGCGAGTGAGGTAAGCGACGACCACAGCTCAAACATGCATGTCTGAACAGAACCGAGTCTAATCATTGCTTTTCACAGCAACAGATACAAGAACAAACCTACGAATTTGACGCTTCCGATATGCGATGCTTCAATAAATGAGACGTTCATGGAAAATGTGGCATGATCGTTTTATGATCATACATTCATCGTTTTATGACAACACAATGAGCGAACAGGTTGCAGTCAATTAAGTGAACTTACAAAATTGAATTGAGGTACGAAATTATTTTCATGTTTCAAATATATTCATTTCTGGTTTGTGACATCAACGTAATTGTTTGAATGCATCAACTTGAAAGAAACTAAGGAGCAGTGTTTCCAAATTGAAAACCGCACTCACTGTCGAGACGAAGCGTCGCACTGCACGTAGCTTGGCCTATCGCATTCGATGCTGTGATGCTGTAAGTCCCCTCATCTTCAGGGTAAGTCTCCGTTATCTCCAGTTGATGGACACCGTGGTACTCGGATGTTTTGAAATAACGCGAAGGTTTGATTCGTTTGCCATTCCGTGACCAAACTACCTTCGGGTCTGCAAAGTTTATTATTGTAATTTTTTAACTTGCGTATGATACGAAAGAATCTTGGATGAAGGCAGATACAAAGCCCAATAGTGCAAGGCACAAGCATTCAACCTACTTGTTCCGGCGATCTTGCACTGAAATCTAGCACTTTGTCCTTCACGTGTGATGAAGTCCTGCATGGTCTCCACAATTTTCGGAGCTACTTCGTGAGATGTATCAATGACCGGCATTTGGTCCTTACCTGAAATAAGCGTTTGCACTAATTAATACATGCAAACAAGATGTGTGTGTGTGCGTGCTTGTGTGCCTCACAAAATTACATAGTATTTCTTCGCGTAAATCAGAGTGGTCGAACTACAGGCCCGCGGGCCGCATGTGGCCCGCTACAGCATTTTCAGTGACCCGCGGAAGCATTCAGGAAAAATCTTCAAATCTGGAATTTGTTGGAAAGCGTGTGAGGTTACATTTGTCTCACTGAATTGCTTGCGCTGGATGAAGTGCATTTGCACAAGAACAATGAATAATACCTTTTCTGTGTAACATTTTATTTATTTACTTTGCGATTTAATTAGAAGGAACGGCCTGCCGCTATCCCTCCGCTGAGGCACCTGACCGGGTAACCTCTGTTTTTTCCGTGCCCCGGCGTTCGTTGTGTTGAAGAGTACATCTGGCGCAATGAACCCAGTACCAACAAATAAATCTGTCTTGTCTATCCGCTAAAAGCGGCCTTCACAAAGTGGCCCTCCAGCCAAATCAATTGCCCATCCCTTCAACAGGTAATTTTAATGAGAACAAGCGTAACCTTTTTTAATAAAAATGCAGAATGCTAACGGTTTAAGAGACTGTACAGAGCTTCTGGACATTGCTCAGCAAAGACAGGTTTCCCAAAGGGAAAGATTTCGCACTAAAAATGCACTCGATGTTTGGAAGCACATACGTGTGTGAGAGTACATTTTCTGCCATGAAGCAAGTCAAATTTAAAAACAGAAATCGAATGGCAGACAATAAACACTGGGCGATGGTCTCCGACTTGCTACTGATAGAGAACACTGGTATTGATAGAGCAACGACAGTGTCAGAAAAGCTTCGACCAAAGGCATCCCACTGACAGAGATCTATAATACATTGCAATTGTGGAATAATTTCGATGATCCACTCACTCATCTTTTCTTTTTCGTTTTAAATTTCGTACATTTGTTGTTTTATGTATCATTTTATTGGAAGTGGCCCGCAAGTTGTCACGTTTTTGTAAAATGGCCCGAAGTTCAGAAGTAGTTTGACCACGCTGGCGTAAATCACAAGAAAATAATGTTCTGGATTGTCCCATACACCGACCTACTAACGAGGCATATACTCTGGCTGTTAAGATGATGAAACCATAAACTAGCTGTTAAATACATTACCCCAAGAAAAAATATCTACTTCCAAAAATCAATTTTTTTCAGCTTCTGCTGCAAATTCGATGAAACTACAATACAATCGTAGTAGTTTGAATTAAAACAAAATTTCGGCACAAGGTGTGTTGTTGTCGACCACTTACTATCTACTTGCAGAAATGCGCTGGTGCTGAAACTTCCTTGTTCGTTTTTAGCTTCGCACGTGTATTTTCCGGAATCTTCCTTCTCCACATCCACTACAGCCAAAGTGTATTGGTCCTCATCGTGTAGCAGTTTGTATTTGAAGCCTTAACACAATGAGAACAGCATTGAAACGCTTCTTACAAAATGGAACTTTCATATGTTAACTTAACAAGTGGTAAACTTGCGGATTATTACAAGCTGCTGTAAGTTATTGAAAGAAAGACTGTTGTCCACTGCGCAAAGATTGACGCGAAGCACACATGTTACAGTCTGAAAAAAATTGTCCAAATTAATGGCTGGCGTTTTACAAGTGCGTAAGGCTTCAAATATTCCCTCTTGAATGCCTCAAGTTCAGGTTTCAACTCACAAGTCCTACCTGGACGAATGGTGACACCTTCTTTGTACCAAGTGATGGTTGGCTCGGGCCTGCCAGTGCACCGGACCGTAAACGTGGCTGTCTCCCCAGCGATTACAATACAGTTCCGGAGTTCTTGCACGAACTTTGGAACTTCGGGAGCTGAAAAAACATAACCACGTTTAGACGAAAAATCGGCAAACTAGACGATGCATAGTTCCTTTTTTCCGCATTCTGTGTTTTTTTTCGTTTTGCCCCACATTGACATTATTTCATCATGCTCTGGTGACCATTCAGACTCTGATTTTAGCCGATAATCGCATTTTACTGCGCGTGTAAGAGTTTTGAGAAGCGCAGAGTGGCGTTGAAATCGATTAATAGCCTCATTGAAAACTTCCGAGTCAAACAAACAAACTTACGTTGTACATAGAGGTATGTTGTCGCCCGATGCTTCCCTGTCTGAAACGAGTATTCGCCGGAGTCTTCAAACTTTGCTTCATCAAATATGAGTCGATGGGTCAAGTTGTCCACTTCATACGTGAGACTGGTTAAAGCATAACAACCTTGTGTGAGATTATTACTTAAACTGCGGCACAGAAAACTGCTTAATTTTAGATCCTACAACCGTGCGTTAGCATATCATAGCTCAAGCTGAATGAATGGTCGGAAGAAGTGCCTCTTATATCTCTATTGCAAAGTTTCTTTCAAACCACCAGCTGCCGCTACAATCAGAAGTAATTTGACCGATTGCCGTTTCTGCCTTTGCAAACAGAACATCTCCGACTGAACAAATATTGACGTACTCCCTACGTAGACAGCGCCTTGTTCTTCGGCCCTCCGTTCCAATCCAACAATAACACTCATCTTCACGTTTGACTTGTATTCGTATCCACAAGTTTGCTTAACTCTCCTGCCTATTGTTTTGTGTTCCGATTAAACATACGGCCATTCAATCCAAACCATGCCACCAGATACGAATCTGATCTGAGCCATGATTCAGAATGGCAATAAGAAGATGCAAGTGAAATTTCAATGCACTAGAACAGGTGTGACCAAACAGCGGCTCTTCGAACCTTTGTATGCGGCTGTATGAGCTTTCCGAAATATCATCTATTTGTTCTATATTTTTTATTTCTCTTGCAAAGTGTAGAAATATTGCAAAATGGTACTGTGGTAGCTACCGTGCCGTATAGTATTACTTTTGCAAGCCGTTCCAAAAAGAATTATGATGTCACAGAAGCGAGGATTGCAAATAAATTCGTGTTTTTACATTTTTATGTTGCGGCTCTTTATAACTTGGGTTTTACGATATGCGGCTCATACATAGAGCAGGTTTGGCCACTCCTGCACTAGAAAATTTTAACTGCTGTGCAAAAGATCAGGAAAGTTTGGAGGTGGACAGAACTCACCGCTTGGTCGCCTTTACATCGAGTTCGATGCCGTTCTTGAACCACTTCGCAACAGCGTTTGGTTTGCTGACTTGGAATTCCAGAGCAGCTCGCTTGTTTGCAACAACCTCAACGTTCTTCACCGACTTGGTGATGTCCACCGTCACAACTGAAAAGAACGTTTCTTCACGTCCACGACCACAGCAAGCAATATATCAACGAATCTTAATCAATCATAAAATCAGATTTTCAAAAAGCCTCCAGATATGTGATCAACGTTTTTGAAATATAAAAGCATAGTGAAAATACATTGCTACACGAGTTAACATTCGTAACGTCAAAACTATTTATTGCGTTACTTCGCCAAGCAAACGTTTAGTTAACGGTTCTCATTTCAAAAATCTTGAGGGCAACAAAATTAGTGAGTCAGCGCTTTGACGCGTCACCAACTACGTAAGCCGATCCGGACGTGATGTCAAATGAAACAGACGATTGCAGAAAGTATTTGTTCTACAACTTAATGGGAACAAACAAAACTGGGAAAAGCGTTCTCGCTGAACGGGCTCGGCCTCTGAGCGAATTGTTAACGGCGCGACCAAGAAAATTGCTTTCAACTGATTATGATGCGAAAAATAACATTTATTGAAGAAAAACGTGAGACAAGAAGCTGTGTGCGTCGCGATTGTTAGTAACGTTTTCCGGTGAAACGTTAAAAAATGTTATAATTGACCACAACAGCCAGCCAGACGGCAATGCTACCTTCAACAAAAAGAGTGGTAGAGGATTGTTTGCTGCCGGCAACGAAAGCGTAGATCCCTGAGTCTTCCGAAGTCAAGTCTTTCACTTTCAGGGAATGAACGAAGTCTTTCGACTTTGTCTCATATTTCGTCATTCGGTCACTGAACGCATCGATGCGTTTGCCATCTTTCGTCCAATAAGCAACGACATCTGCATCAACCTCGCATTCCAGTACAACTGCTTCATGCGACAAAGCTTTGATAGATTTTGGAAGTTGCTTCAAAATTCCAACAGCTGAAAAAAGACAATTTATTTACAGACAAACTCAAGGCTTTAAAAAGTATTTACAGTATAGTGAGAACTTCTGCAGGGAAATGTGTCAACATTGCTGCTGTACACGAAGGATTTCAAGGCGCACCTCTGGCTGCCTGCGGCCTTCTATTTGAAAAAACTGTTCGTTTGGAAAACATGTTGAAGATAACCAATCTTGGAAAAGATGTAGTTGGAGTCATAGCCCTGCCTCCGCTTAATTATCAGTCACCAATCAGAGATTTTGGTAGTCTGTACTTTCGTTACCATTATCTTTCAATGACTATGGCATACTTTTCAACGACTTACTAATCACCTTTCAACGTGGCTCTACAAAAACAGACGTTTGAGATCTGATCTGCAAATTGGACAAGTCAAAATGCAGCATAACGGTGATAATACAGTCAGTTATTTTTTCTGAGCATTTGTAGCGATCAAATCCAACGGCACACAAGCCCTACACGTAAATCGTTTGTTCTGGTGCAAAACACTTATGGACAACGAAGTGCTTTAAAAAACTTGCAGTCGTTTTCCTTAACTCAACAATAACAATAACTAATGAAAGCAATTACTTGAGACATGAAGATTTGCAGAGCATGTGTCGTTCCCAGCTGAGAACTCGTACCTTCCCTGATCTTCCAGAGAACATAGACGTATGGACAACGTGTGTTTGCGACCGTCAACGGCCAGGGACGTGTTTTGACCGGTCTGGAAAAAAAGCAATAGATGTTGATAAATTGATAAAACCTAAGAACATATCGTGCATTGATCGTTTCCATTCGAAATGCGTCGCGACTTCCACCAGTGTCGGTTGTTCAGAAACTCACCCGAAGAACTTTTCCGTCTTTCCTCCAAACACACATTGAAGAAGTCAGGTCATCGTGTGACACCTGACATTCGAACAAAGCTGTCTGAGTTTCTTTCACTAACGCATCTTTCATGCGAGATGTGATACGGATTTTTTCAACCCTAACAGTTGTTGATGTCTTTGATCTTCCAACACAAAGCTGATAGGTTCCACTGTCATCCGGGCTTGAATTACTTATGATCAATTTGTGGACACGGCCTTGCTGGATAATCTGCGAACAAAAGTTAAACGGTCCTGTGCTTCCGAGAAAGATCCTTGAACTAATTGCTTTTGATATTTCCTGGGGTAAGTTAAAAGGTTCTTCTCCAGTTGCAAGCTAGTATTGGTAAACCAGCATTACAGCCAACCGACAAGAGCATAGCACGCTGTGGCAGCCTACTTATTACTCGAAACTGTATTTATTTAGCGACACTTTCCACAGGTGTTAGCCTGATTATTGCAATCTTGTCGTGTCACGACGAGTTGATATAAATAGAAACAAAAATGCAACCGAAAAGTACGAATCTCACATACTGTAAATGATGCACGAAGTTACGCGGATGTCGTCAGAATCTATCACAAGATTTAAAAAACTCATCTTCGGCGCAAAACACATCCACTGGGATATGTGGTGGTTCATCATCAGGCAGACCAAATAGCCTACTTGTTGTCGGCTGCAAGTTGAACAGTTGTAAACACAATCGATGAGCGCTTCACACTGATTGATGCTGTCATTACCTGGATGCGGTTGTTGGCTTCAAGAGGAACTCCATCTTTCATCCAAACTCCTTTCAGTTTGTCGTTGGTCACCTCAGCGGTCAGTTCAATCGTTCGTTTCTCAACGGCCCTCACTTCAGTCAGTTTGCTGACGACCTCCACAGCTGGGCAAGGTTTTAAATTTGCAAACATTTCACACAACGTGGAATCAGGGTTCCTACGCAATTTGGAATATAAATTTCCAGACTTTTTCAAGACCTTTTCCAGACTTTTTCTAGACTTAAATTTTCCGAATGACATACCCAGGTCAAATACAGGCACTATAATATTTAACACGATATAAGTCAAATGACCAATCTTGAATAAAATAATATGAAAATGTATGTCAAAACATCAGGTCTGGAAAATTATTTTCTTTTTCCATACTAACAGACCAAAAAAAATTTTTCCATACTTTTCCAAGTTGGAAAATGACCGAACTGTTTTCCATACTTTTCATGACTCTGTAGGAACCCTGTGTAATACCAATCGAAAATAAGACTGACGCTCACCTCTTCCCAATTTTTTAAATGATTTTGTCACATGGTACTGTAGCACAACTCATCAGATATCAATGCTTCTCCCAATGCTACCCATAAAAACCCAAGAATCTCCACTAAACTTACGGTTCCAGCGCAGAAGAATAAAAAATCGGTTATTTCAAGATTTAACTAGTTCAGAAGCATTTTTGCCAAACTTTCCTTGAGCGAGGTTTCTGCTCAATCCCGATTGAACTGGAAAAGTTGAAATCTTCCGCAATGTACTTGAGCGGAACTTACCATCGACATACAACCTCGCACTTGTCTTCGCAGAGCCCACCACACAGCTGTACACAACCCCGTCGTTCGCTGATACGTCGTGTATGGTCAGAGCGTGCTTCCCCCCCTCAGATTCAATGCTATATTTCACGTCATCGGACTTGATTGTGACGCCGTTGCGTTGCCACCGCACATCGCACACACGATCGCTGGAGAGCTCGACCTGGAACTTTGCTTCACCCCCATCAGCCACAGTCTGGTTTCGAATGCCTTTGGCAAACTTCACGGCTGAAAGTACATCCGCAGTATGTGGAAACCATTTCGTGACCAAGAAGTGCAAGACAACAAAACCACATGATGACCACGCGAGTGGAAAGATGCATTTCCACAGCAGGTTACAACTAGTACGTTACTAACTATAAAGCAGCAAAGAAGCACAGACAAGACTCACTCATCACTTGCAAGGAGGCAGACGTTAAGGCACGCCCGACTTGATAACTGTAATGCCCTGAATCCTGGCCATTGACATCCTTGATCACTAAACGCTGTGTACAGCCCTCTGACGAAGTGTGGTAGCGCGTCATCGAAGACGTATCGATCTCTTTTCCATTTTTCATCCATTTCCCACGGCTTCCCGGCTGGGCCACTTGGCATTCCATAGAAACGGTTTCGGTTTCCACGACCGATGTGTCAGTGAGAGGCTGAGTTATCTGCGCGCCTGCAAAAACGCCACACATTAAAAATGCACTTGCGCAAAATTTCAGGTGAACCGACCAAGTTTTGATTATTCGAAAATGCGCAACAAGCGGCTGGAAACACCGACATGAAATTTTGGCAAACTTCGAAAAATCATTGTCAGCAAACACATTGTTGCAATTGTTTTTCAGAACCTTCTGTGCAAAGTTTTTTAGGAAAACATTCATTTACTCATTTAGGCAATTACACGTTTTTACGCAAAACCTCGAGGGATGCGACTCCATTTAATATTTATAAAAAACTTGTTTTTATGTAAGAAAATTTTATATCAAAAATGAAATTTTTTGTGAGGGGGACTTTTCCTCGATATCTTTTAGCATTCTGTTTGTCAGACAATATATCTATAAAGGAAGAAAATGTTCTGCTGGCGCATCGCGGATCTCTAACATCAATGCAATTGTTGAGAAATTAACATATTTGATAGTTTTTGTGGCTACTCTGTTTGGCAGGGAGGGACAGAGCAACACTCCACAAAATTATTCTTGATCCCGTTACATTTGACAGACCTTCCCGCCCCTGATGCGACAAGTTTTATACCAAGGGGTTTGTTTTTTACCCGTAAAAGCTCCCAACGTTCTTAGCCATTGATCAAATGCGGTTCAGTGGGTGTGGTCACCTGACCTGGGCGTCATTAAAATGGGGTCATAGATGCAGCAATGAATCAGGCGATTATTTCGTTTTTCAATCGTGTAACAGCGGGCATCAAACGTCCTGATGATCACAGGAATACTTACCCCTGACTGACAAGCGGGCTTTGCTTGTCTGGCCCCCAACGCGGAATTCATAAGTTCCCTGGTCATTTATCGACAGGGAGTTCAGCGTCAAACAGTGGCTCGCTCCGTCCACCGACACTGTCCGGCTACTGGTGTCCTGTGATTGCAACACAAACGTCGTATTTTGAAACATCGCAAAGGATAGAAGTCTAAGTAGCGTTATGATTGTTGGTTTCAGACATTCCGGCGACATAACACCAAGATCAGTGAAACCCAGCATGCTGGTTGCGATATAATACATAAAAATACCTCAATAACATCTGTTGTGTTTACTTATATTTTGGTGGCGAACAAACATTTACGGTCTTCATAGGAATAGGTCGGCATTGCATCGCAGCATAAAAGCGCTCACGCACTCATCTGACCTTGACAATTTCTCCATCCTTGTGCCATGATCCTTTCAAGCCTGGATGAGACAAGACGACACGTAACTGCACGGTATTGGTCTCCGTGTCTGTGACGTCACGGAGAGGTTCCGTAATGTGCACAGGCGTAACTTCCAATGTGGCATCACTTCTCGATCCACTTCCGGTTATGTAAGTGTATGTGCCTGCGTCATCACGATTCACGTCATGCACACGTAGGCGCTGTGTGCATCCTTCCACACTGGGGGAGTATTTTGTTCGGTCGACTTTGATTTCTTTTCCGTTTCGCAGCCATTTCCCATCTTTGTAATTAGCTTGGTCAAGTGTGCATTTGAAGTTCGCATCAGTTGACTCCACAACACGTTCATTTTTCATTCTCTCGCTGACGTCAACAACTGCGCGTAACATCGAACCTACTTCATTTGGTGAATCGACATGCTTTGTTACATCACAAGTGTCGTTTCAAGAGAGCGGCCACAGACAATGGCTTCATACACAGCAGCCACCAAGAGCAGCATGGAATAAATTATTAGTCACTAAAATCATTATCTATTGTTCGTGAATCCATCACACATAGATGTAGAATAAGAAAGGATTTATGACAAGATCTTTTCGCCTACGTCCGAACGGCACACCAGCAGAGATCCGCCATTTTATCCCCGTGTGGAAAAAGATCTCAACTTCTTTCAGACTTTATCCAAAAGAAAAATTACTAAGCCACTACAGACTGGCCTCATTTCGAACATGGTTTCAATTTAGCGAAGTGTGTTACCAAATGAAAAAAATTTCTGAAAGATCTTTATGCAACTTTCGTCGCCACAGTTACCTTTAACTTTCAACTTAGCAGAACTCTGATTTTTTCCTGTCTTGAATGTGTAAGTTCCAGAATCTTCCACAGAGCAACTTTCAATTATCAACATATGATTCTTTCGATCAGATGTGATAATAATTCTGACAAAAGTTGATGGCATTAAACAGCATTACAAGGAAAATGACAGAAGAACTATTTAAAAAATTGTATTACATCTCTCACAATGACAGGCGTCTGGTCTACTGCGCAGTTATGCGCAAAGTTTATAGTAATCATGCCAAACGTTATAAACAATAATAACTCAAAGTTGCTCCAAATGTCATAAAACTATTACTCGAAAAAAACACAAACAAGCTTGCCTTATCCTATCCATGGCATTGGCACACAGACCCCACAGCAGATTATGATGAACATCCATGTGTATTTCGAGCTTACCTTTCCGATTTGTCAACAGCCTGGCCGTCGTGGAACCATTTTCCCTGGGCCTCGTCTCTGGAAACAGTTGCCTCAAACGTCACAACGTCCCCAACAAACGCCACTTGATCTTTAAGTGGCTTCAATATCTGAGCTTCAATGCCTGAAACATAGAAATAAACATGAATTCCACCGTTTCTTGACAAAAACCTTTTGTCAGAAAATCTATGTCGTAGCTTTTCACAGTAACTCAAAAGTGGACTTTTACTATCGTGCACTGGAGATGGTGGTGACTGGATTGTCTGAATCACAATTGCTGGAATGTTACGAAGCTCGTACCTTCAACTGACAGGTGAGCGACGGACGATTCTTCGCCGAAAGTATACCCATAATCTGCGTCATCATCCATTGTGACGTTGCTGATTGTCAACGTGCGTTTGTTTCCGGTGTTTGAAAATGAATATTTTGCGGTTTCCTAAAAAAATAAAAATAAACGAAAAAAATTTGAGAGTTATTATGCTTCGAGTAGCTGATCAATCTTTTTATAAATATGAGGAAATGCACCCAAATGAGATGCCAGCCAAGAATGAGAGAGAGGATTACTACAGGTCAGTGTGGAATGAATCAGGAACAGGACAAGCAACATAGTTTGGAAAATTCCAAGTCTCTTCAGTTCTTGTCGTTGGGAGCGCCAGTTCCATGGAGCAGAACCGGATGGAAACGTTCTGGTGATTCAGCGACGCTCGTTTTGTGAATATCAAGGTTTTGTAGCGGCTTGCAACCACTGTACCGACCGATACAAATTGCTCTTGGTGCAAAAGAGCAGGATCAAAATTCGACGGCTCTGGACTAAAATAGTAGTTACCAGGATCGGACTCCCGTTTTTCATCCAAGTGCCTTCCTGGTCTTCATGGGAGACTGCGACAGAGAAGTAGGCGTGTCTTCCTTCCCGTATCCGCTGCTCCTTTAAACCACTGGTGATCTTCTTCGGGACAGCTGTCACATAAAAATTTAAGTTCATTTAAAACAAGTGTTAACTGAGTGGCATTTTCATTCTTGCGACGATGTTACCTTCGTCACTATACAAGCAGCGTACAGACTCATGAGTCCTACTGCACACGACCGAGCGGTGGTTTGACTGACCTTGCACAGTGAGATGCGCTGAAGTCCTGACTTCATTTCCTTGCTGGTTGATCGTTACGCATGAGTAATTCCCGGCATCTGCCAGGGCCACGTCGCTGACGCGCAGGTAACGGCAGCTTCCCTCGGAGCGGAGCTGGTACTTGGGATTGTCACGTAACACAGCTTCGACCGTCCCACCGTCTCGGAGAAACCGCCATTCAACCTGCGTCGATGCTTTCGACAACGAACATTCCAGAATAACAGACTTGTCCTTTTCCTGCGCATGCGCATCCCTCAAGTCTTCAGTGAAAATCAATTCATCGGTGATTTCTGCGCAGAGGGTTGAAATGTAAGTTGGGAATTCCACAAGTTATCATAAAAATAAGAGATTCGGTTGAAATAAACAAAACTTGCTGTTGCACTTTCTTGTAACAGTAGGTTAAGTTTTTGATAAGTTCTATTGTTAAATAAAGAGCGATGGATTTCAGTAAAAGAACTTGCCTTGCACTAAAAGAAAGCACTGGGTGCCTGCTTGTCCAGCCACATTGGAGATGCAAACAGAAATAGAGCTGGAGTCACTGGAACTAGCGTTTCTGATGCACAGCTCGCATACGTCAGCCTAATAAAATATTGGTGAGATTTTATCACAAAACAGCATTAACGGCATGTTTTTCAAATAAAACAAAACACCATACATCATGGGTCTCCAAACCAAGGCCCGCGGACCAAATCCGGCCCGCGAAGACATTTGCCAATGATGTAAAAATAATATAATTATGAAAAATTTGTTGATTTGGTAGAATGTCACATTTCCGAAACAATCGCATTGTGCAAGATGTGCCTGCCCCCAGACTGTGGAGTTCTAGTTTATGTGGCCCTAAGTCAAAAACGTTTGGATACCCCTGCCATAGATCATGGATATAACGCAGATAAGAAATAATCACTGTTTCACAATAAAATGAGCTTGATGTTTTCCTGCTCATGCAAAACTGCATGTAGTTTTGAATTGCAAGAATTTTCGTTTTAGTCAAAAAAAACAAGCACTTTTACTTCTAGTGCGATATTAGGTTCCTGGAACTGTTTATCGCAGTCAGGGGCCTCTGGCAGAAAATAGATTGCCGTTAAAAAATAAGACAGTGACAAAGCGGTGAATGTTGCGAAACAAACAGGAAAATAAAAATCTGAAAGGCGGGGGGTGAGAGGAGTGATGTCAAAGGATCGCTGTCACGTTGAACAGCAACGTAATGTGGAAGCCAACCTTACACAGGGTCGGACAACAGTCGGTTTTGACACAACGTATTGTCAGACTAGCTTTAACTTGCTGAGAGGAAAAGCGCTTCAACGGGTATGCCTGCCTTATAAATAAGATTAAAATGTAAAATAGGGACAAAGAAGTCGTTTGGAAAAAATGGACAACACGATGCGTTCATAGAAAAAAACACGCATGCAGTCAGAATAAAGATTTTGAACGAGAAAGCGTTATTATCGAACAAAGTTTGTTGAGCGCAATTTTTGGCGAAACAAAAACCATCTTAAAAGACAGCATTTTTATCCACAGCATACATTTGAAATGAATATGATTTCCAAACTTTGAAACATTTTACTGAAATCAAATTTACGACTTTAGGCCGCATGACAGACTACGTGCAGCCATACACGCTCGTGAGAGACTTTTACATGGGGTTTGGGTCAGCGGCATTCAAGGGTGAGGGGTGGGTGGTAACCATTGGGGAGGGGTCGACTGCAATCATGCGGGATGGTGGGCGGCAATCATGGGGGAGGGGTCAGGGGTAATCATAGGGGAGGGTCGGCAGTAATCATAGGAGAAGGTGTGCGGCAATCATGGGGGAGGGGGGGACGTAACCACGGGGGGGG
>Ga0210059_1006621_pt1 | contig 18544 bp, 13 predicted proteins | sample Ectturendosymbi2_FD_188042 | JGI IMG/M metagenome (GOLD analysis project Ga0210059, IMG submission 188042) | Ecteinascidia turbinata endosymbiont from Florida, USA - Sample 2 (SPAdes) (version 2) | ecosystem: Host-associated > Tunicates > Ascidians > Unclassified | place: Key West, Florida... | reverse complement strand
TAATTATATTGGTATATTTGGCAATATAGGTAGCTGGTTGATATTGATAGCAATGTTGGTTTGGTTTTGAGATGCGACACAGCTACTACACAGGGAGCAAGTTTGGCAGAGTTGGATCCCATTAGCGTAACATCAGCTATTTTTAATAAGACTGTTAACAGTTTGCAAGTGTAAGTATCACTTAAACACGCATGGAAAAAGTGTAACAAAGGTCATGGAAAAGTCATGGAATGTCTTGGAATTTGGTTTTGAAAATTGTGTGGGAACCCTGGTCCTTCCACCTGTGCGTCACGCCGAATGTTGCTTACAAATGTCTATAAGATTCTCGCCGAGGAAAATGTGTTTTCCTACTCTGAGTTTGCTGCATTGAATCCAGCTGAATTGGTCGAAATAGTTCTCTTCGGACACCCTAAACTGTCCAAAAGACAGTCATTGCGCTTGTTTAGACAGACCTGTCTGTTTTTGTCCAGAAATACACCCTTTTAATATGACCTCACCGTTTAACACGTTTTTTGTTTGTACTGTTTTATTTGTGTGTATGTGTGTCATTTTTTTTCTTCCGTGTTAGTCTTTGCGTGCCAATGAGCTCTTCAGGCCTTGGCCTGCCTTCATTGGCTGCTTGTCAATAAATTCAAATTCAGGAGCTGTATGCACTGCCCGCGTAAGTTTTCGTGTTTGTAGGTGCTCTATGCACTACCCTCCAGTGGCGGCTCGTGGTGAAAATGGTCGGGAGGGCTGCGAAATTTCATCTCTGGTTGAACATATAGGATTGTCGCCCTTCCTGAATGGCGTTTCCAGTCACTCCACCAGTCCTAAACTTATCAAATTGGTAATTTTCAGTTGTCCTTATTGATACATAGAAAATATTCACTTCAGTTTAATGTAACCGAACGCAAACCCTAAACACGAACACAAAAGAATTAACCCAACCGGTCCCATCAAAAGTATGACGCATAACTAGTGCCACCAAAGCTGTAAAGGTGAGAGTCGAACCCAGGACCACTCGCATACTAAGCTTGGAAGATTCCGCTCGACTACTGAGATGTTATTGTTATTATGACAAAGCTTAGCATTTTATTCAAACCGTGTCATGGCAGCAGACCTAGGCTACAGCCATTTTCTGTGAGCGGGTACTTTCAAATGAAGTTTAAATTTTCCAAAAAAATTCAAACAGTTTATGATTTTATACAAAATTTGTTTTTTTCAACAGGTTGTTTTGCTTTTCCACTAAAAGCTTGTATCCTGAATAAATTACAGCTGTAATGTTCACCTTTACCTTACGAAAAAATTAAGGGTCTACTTGAATGCTGAAAGGTTTGCCAGACTTCTCATGCTTCAAAATGTTCACATTTCAATGTTTTAAATCAGTCACACCTTTTGTTGGCCAAGAATGATATCCACCAACTACTGCCTGTCATATTAACTTTGTTGGCATTTCTTCCAGCGTAACGTTGTTCAGTTCTCGAAAGATCCTTGTTTTGGAAACGTTTTGGTTGGTTGCAGGTCATCTACATTTTGACAAACGCTTACAATTTTGCTTCATGGAAGATTTTAACATAGGTTACATATTTTAATATTTGTCAAAATGAAACTAATTCTGCCACATTGAAACAAACGAAAAAAGATGAGATGTTGAAACCGTGGAAGCCAAAAGTCTCATACAAACCAATGCAAAACTTCGTGAAGTGTTCGCAGTAAAATTTGCCTCTTTCTTTGTCCAAAAAATTGTTCCGCATTATTTGTTTGTCGTACAAGTACTTTTAGCATTTGCCGCCCCACCAAACTTTCATTGAGCGTTAGTAGTAAGAAAATCACTACTTTGAAGTCCAGGTTCACAAATGTAACGGACACTTAAAGCTGCACTGGAGCTTAAACTAGGCAAGCAAAAAATTGTGAATGTCGTCCAGCACACATCAATATATTGGACGGCTATATGCTTCTATTTCATCAATCAACCGTGCGCATTATATATTGCGTGTGATAAGTGTTTCTACATCTGTGACGTGACAGTTGTAAAATCTTTGTACCTTGCATTTCTTACTCATAAAGAACAGTTTGCATTCCAAGTCCATGCATTATGAATAACTTTAAAATTGGACTTTTGGGGAACTTTGGGCAGATGCATGGGTTCTTTTCGTGTATCTGTATTGCGTTATGTAGTTGATCGTGCGCCCAGACGTTACCTTTATGAAAGAACACGTCTGCGCTTGCGGTCATCGAAAGCGAGAAAAGGAATCAGTTCATGTTAACTGCTTTCTCCAAGTCAGTTGTTCTTCGAATGGGAGTGCCTTTCAACAAGAGTGTAGTAATTGCATTGTAGGTTCAATTCGCTTGTCAATTCGGTTTGATTGAAGCAACTTTGTACATTCACTCGCCACATGGATTCCCATTGCAGAGGTTCCTTAATTACGAGTGGTAGCTGTACACTTCTATAAAGTAACTTCAGATGCAACACTGCTGTGAATGACCTACACCTTATTCATTTATTGCATTTCAGAGTAGGCTATCCCATGTTTGGATCAGGATAATTCCAATAATGAATGCTGTAGGAACAACAGAATTGGTAGAATCTCTCTTGTAAATGAATCTGAAATTCCTGATAACAAATATCACGGCCAAAGCAAACGATACAACTGACATTTTGCAAACGTTTCGATAACTACTGTTATCATCCTCAGTGCATAGCAAAAAATAACTCTTTTGCTATGCGCTGATGATGATAACAGTAGTTATCGAAACGTTTGCAAGATGTCAGTTGTATCGTTTGCTTTGGCCGTGATATTTATTATAAGGCTATTCAGCACTTCCGTTTTTCGTGTACCAAATCTGAAATTCCAACAAGAAAAACAGCTGGCCTGTCCAATCCACGGGTTCCCAAACTGGGGAACATGTAAACCTAGGGATACATTTGCCTGTAACCACATCTACAGGGAATACTCAATATTTGAAAGTAGTCTTGCAGATGGGTTTTTGTTCGGAGATGCTGGATACCTTTGTTTATCCCATCTTTTGACTCCTTTACGAAATCTTTCATCACCTGCAGAGTAAAGGCACAACATACCGCATATTAAAAATAGATGCACCATTGAAAAGACCTTCGGTATACTCAAAAAAGATTCCATTGCTTAAAAACACCATTACATTTGATACTTATTTCAAGTTTGGCTACTATTGTAGCTGTGGTTTGCTTGCACAATTTGGCAACTCTGAGGAAGACTTGTGGGAAGTTGATGTAGAGGATATAGAATCTGTCGTAAGTGTGAGTGAAGAAGAGGATGGAATTTCGCGAAACCTTTAAATAAATCGAATTATTAATCATATGCCAGTTAACTGTGTTCTTTTCAAAAATTTTGAATGAGGAAAACTTTCTGCTTTGCAACCAGACAAAATATTTTTAGGTGTAAATATGTTTAACCTAGAAATTGGTTGTTTGCTGCATATAAATTTCCAGTGTGGGTTCTTTTTGTGCAAACACACTTTTGCTTCTGGTGCATTTGTTTGTTGTACAATTATTAACAGTGAACCAGTTCTCATGTTCACGATGTACTTGTATTGGTTCTTTTCAATGGCCTCTACAATTCATAAACAAATGATTTTAAGCCAGTTATGCTGGAGTGAAAGTGCACACCAAAAAGCTTTGATTTGGGCAAAATTTCTCAAGAACTGGGAAGCTTCCACATTTGTAACAAAATTGATTAAATCAGATTTCCTTCTCCATATTGGAAAACTCATCCAATATATATATAACAACAGCAAACTGTTTGTAGTAACTTCATGTTGCACTTGGTGAGTTTCCACTTGATAGTTTGCTAAATATGGTCATTTCATTTGTGTGCTTCCTCAAATTTACACTTAGAGCTTTGAGCATACTGCACGGCACCCATTTCACATTAGTAGTTCATGTCAGACAAATACAAAAAAACTTTGTTTTTAATTTTAACTACTGTGTTTGGATGAAGACTTTTTGCCATACTGTTTGTGGCATGTTTAAAATATTACCAGTTGAACAAATTTTTTTAAATCCATTGTGATATAAAATACAATGCCACATGCATTACATGTTTGTGCATTCAGAGTATTAAGTAGCCTTAGGCCTATCTCAGCTAGGCTTGGGTTTCCTTGTTTAAAGCAACAGCTGGATTGTGAATGGAAAACGTGAGAACTGTGAGGCAGATGCTGAGGAATATTGAAACAGTCGTTTTCTGACAAATGTTCTTGCACAGTCTAGCATACCTTTATTCAGATGTGTTATAAGAACGAAATGTCAAGTGATAAATTTATCTAATTTCAAGTGTTTGCGTGCACAGTGCAGAGAAAAGATAATATACCATCAGTCACACAAAATGTGTAGGAAAAACTTTGTCGCACAAAAGCTGTTTAGGCAAACTTTCCAAAAATCAGGCAAAACATCCTTCAAATTGCCTGCTACACATGTCTCAAGCTGTATATGGATCATCCTGTAGGCTAGGGGTGCAGAATCTATCGATTATCACTGGCCGCATGAATTGTTCATTTAGGCTGGCGGGACACAAACTCAATTAATTTTATCCTAAGTTCTGCCTTTATGTAACTATGAGGAAGAGTAACTTCTCTTGACTTACTATCTAGGTACCTGCTTATCAGTTTTATTGGTCTCGACTACATCACTGACAATTGGGACAGTTTTACTGCATACTGAACATCTTGGATTTCTGGCGCTTACTGAAGGGCCGACCAACCAGTTTGCAATTCAGACATCCATTCTGTGCTTTGTCTTAGTAATTGTGGATTTCCCATTGAGGCCAAGCCACTCAGATTTAAAAAGATAAGTATGCGGTGCAGAAAATAATTCCCCTAAAACAGCACGATGAGTAACAGCCGCCCAGGAACGAAATCAATGCGACAACAAATTAGTTCGACTGACGTTTCGAGCAATAGCCCTCATCAGAGAAAGTTGTTAGAAAAAGAAGCCCAAAAGCTAGGCTAACGTTAATATAATAAGTAGCACAATGTAACAATCGGGGTGCATTATGACGTTTTTGTCGAATGCAAATCGCTCATTTATGCCTCAAGGTTGGACGGTACCAAGAGAGAAAATGATGCGCCTTTCCTGTCGTTTACGAGAGAAATTACTGTGGCCTGGGCTATTGAAATGGCGGGCGACAGGTATGTCAGAGTCAGTGCGTCTCACAGAATGCAAATCTATTAGTGAATCGCCTGCCTGCCCGTTTCACTGATGTAAAGCAATAGGCATTTGCTGCAGGAGATGCAGTAAATAACATTGGAACATTGACAATTGACCCTTTCCTTGGTCGGCAAGGGCCTTCTTCTGCTTGCAGTCCTACGGACGTTGAGAGTCCCCTTGAGTACTTCCTCCTGATTTTCGATCGCGAGGTTTTTGGGATGGTAGTGGTTGAAACCAACCGCTATGCTGACCAAGACCTCAGGGCTAATCCTCCGGCTTCTGCCTCAACTTCGAAGATGCTCCCATGGAAGGAAGTGGATGAAGACGACCTCCGGAAGTTCATGGGCCTTATCATGCTCATGGGCTTTACGGAGAGACATGGGTCATTGCAGACTCACTTCTGACTAAACCAATTTTTCACCAGGTAACACTGTTAGCAGTCATGCGGTTTTGCGATTTCATCTGAACTTCGGTTTTATTTGAATACGTAGGCGTTGATTTCTTTGGGGCATGTTTATTGTACTTTGCTTATTTTTGTAAATTAACGTGGCATAAATTACAGGTGATGAGTCGATGTCGGTTCCTTCAGATCAAGCGGTACCTCCACTTCAATAACAACGAGGATCTGCCGGCGAACATGTCACCATCAATTAAGGTATGGTGAAGTGGAGAGGTAGGTCGTCTTTCAGGGTGCACAACAAGGACAAACACATCAAGTATGGAATCAAGGCCTGCATCCTGGCCGATTCCCAATCGAGGTACTGCTGGAACATCGACGTGTACCACGGCGTGTCGAAGAGTCTCAAAGAGACGATAACATCTTTGCTTACTCCACAGAATATGTCTTAATGGCATACTCTGTACATGGACAATTTCTATAACAGCGTGTCCACACGTGAGCATCTTCTCGACAACCAGGTACACACTGTCGGAATCCTCCGCAGCCACCGCGGCGAACCTCGTGAGATTCGCGAACCAGGTAATGACAACAAATGGTATTTTCATACATTAACAGTGAGGTAACGGTAGTGTTTTGTTTATGCAGGTAGAATGAGGGCTGGTGACATAGTCCCTGTGACAACGGGCCTGGAAGGACAAGCGGGTGGTCAAGGCTATTTCCACCAAGCACGATGCCTCCACAACCACGGTCACCAGAAGAAAGCGTGGTGGAGGTGTTGTGGAGGAAGTCAGCAAACCCACATGCATTGTTGATTACAACAAGCAAATGTCAGGTGTGGATGGTCTCGACCAGATGATTTCCTACTACCCCTTCAACAGGAAGTCGCTGAAGTGGACCACTAAGGTCTTCTTCTATCTCATGGAGATAAGTGTGACAGCGCTTACGTTCTGTACCTGGCGCAGAGCGGAACGAAGAGGTACAAACACTTGTCCCAATTCGTGCTGCAACTCGTAAGGCAGTTGTTGCGCTTTGAGGAGGCTGATGCAGCGGAGACCAGTGGGGAAGGTGCGTGCACTGCTCAAATATATATTTCGTACTGTGTCCACTTTGCAACTGATGATTTCTTCCGTTCTTGTCTGTTTGCAGCCGAAATCGATGAATCACCGAGGCCATGCAAGCAGCGAAGAGATGACGATCCAAAGCGGCTGACCGGGGAAATACTTCGGCATCAACAAACCGCATTTCCACCAAACGCAGGGAAGCGGTTGCCGAGCAAGTCATGCAGGGTTTGCCGGAAAAGAGGAAAACGAAAGAATACCAGTTTTTTTCGTTCGTATTTTCAGGTAGCTTTGTGTCCTTGGGCTTGTTATACCGACTATCACACTAAAATGGTTTGTGCCTAAATTTCCACATAGTCGGAATTTCTAATTTCAACGTTTTTTAGCTTCAAGCATTTGGGCACTTTACATTTGGAAACGAAATTCATAAAACAATAACCATTGATGGAGTGTCGAGACTTTTGGCAAAATGCACAAATTTTGAAGTCTCGGTCTCGCCTCGAAATTTCAACCAGGTATCGGTCTCGACTACATCACTGACAATAATTCAGTGTGATAGTCGTGTTTGGTAGATTGTAGTGAATAGTGGGTTTTGAGCTTTGAGTAAGTTTTCCCCTTTTTTGTGCGGGTGTGTCTGCTGTTCTTGTTTTGCAGGTTAGCAGTGTCCTAGCACCAGGTTGGATAGGGCTTCTTACTAGTACGAGGCGAAGGTTTCCTGGCTAATAAAAAATCGTAGCGGCCACTAAGAGGAGCCTTCACAGGCGTGGTTGGAAGACCTCTAAAATTTGTAGGTGTCTAAATCAATACCTCCAGGATAAAGGAAATACAGGTGCGCACATTGCTGGCATGATTGACAGTGTGCTTGCGCTGCAGCGCGTAACTTCGTCCGTGCTTGTTTGTTTGAAGCGTAAATTTTGCTAAAAATGGTAGCAGCGAGATTGAGCGTGATTTCTCTTTAGTTGTTTGCCTTTGCGCCAAGCATCTAAATGCGCGTGCGTCGCATGTCTTCGCAAACGTCCTAGCCTATCGACGACCGTCTGACGGAAACCGCTGTAGTTTTTTTCTGCTTGTTTGCTGCACCTGAAACTAAAGAAGATGCTGCTACAAGGTGATAACATATTCTGTGTTTTTCAGTTTTTTTCCTGCAACTAGAACAGAAGCGGCGCGGTTTTATTTCAGCAGTCAAGAGCTGACAACTGTCCAATGTTCGGGCGATGTCTAAATACATTCAGCTTGTGTTTGGGTTGTTTTCGCGTACTGGATTTTGTCCATATACGTTTCGTTTTGTCCATATACGTTTCAAAGTGTGTGCAGCAAAAATATACTGAAGATTGAAGTTCATGAACGAAGCAAAATTTATGGGAATCGAGCCTAGGCAAAGCCATTGTTAGGCGATATGTCTAGCCTCGGAGCGCACATGCGATTGCGTACTCAGTCGAAAATCCCTTCTAGGTATTGCTATTTATCTAGAAGAGCCACACAAAATATGTCGCAGTTCGCCCACCATTGGTATGAACGTACGTGGCTTACCGCTATTAGCAGTCGCTGTCTCGCTGCATTACATGCCAAGATGTATGCGTTCAGCAGTTTCGGTAGTAGCAACTTGAAGTGAACCTTTGAAGGTATGTTGCCATGTTATTGTGACGCAACAAAGACTAATAGTAGAACGATCCGTTCCCGACTTTCGCAACCTGCATTTGCAGCAGGGTTGCCAGGTTGGCCCTTTCGGGGCCAAATTTCAGAAATTTGGTCCCAAATAACACTTGCTGGCCCCAAAATTTTAGTTTGGCCCTTTTCCAGGATAGATTTGGCCCCTTGCAAGAAATAGATCTGACCACCTTGGGTCCTGTCTGAGTAACCATATTTTTCATGTTTTTGACTAATTCATTGCAGATTTTCACCAAATTCCTAAATTTTGAAGGTTTTTCGATTATAAAATTTGTTGCAATCCTTAGAATTTCTGAGTCAATGTGAAAGTAAGTTCATCAAAATACTACCTAGACTGAGTGTAACATGCTGCAATTCCAGAGGTAGCAGTGAGAACTTTTAAGTTACCTAACTTAGGCTACTGCTATTTAGGTGGTGCACGTGTTTTTAGGTTTTGTTCAGATTGTTGTTGACCACTTCAACACTTATCGAGGATGGGAAATTTGTCTCAGTTTATGGCTGCACATGGAGATTAAGTTCTATTACGATCTATAACCATGTACTTGTTTTGCTGTTGAGCTACAGTTGTGATTGAGGAACATTGCCATTTCATAAATTGCTATGGGTTCATATGACTTTGTAACTGCTGATAACCTGGAAAAGATGGTTGACCCCTTGTCTTAGTATTTGGCTCTTTTCTGGACTAGATTTGGCCCCTTGGCAAAAAGTAGATCTGGCAACCCTGATTTGCAGCCAAAGAAGCGGATTAAATGATCTCTAATTTCATTCATGACTGCATGACACCAGAACAGTGAACTGACTCTAGTACAGTGTGAGTGTCATATCGGCAAACAAACTGGCATTTGCAAGAATTCATCCAACTAATCGGAATTAAACTTCTGATTTTACGTTTTCTAGAAATTTTTGCTTTTAAGTTTCAATTTCCAGGGGGGAGCAAATGCCCGTTTCCCCCCTGCGGACGCCCATGTCTGTAGGCTACGTAACATGGCCTGTTGTACCGTTTGTGGTACAGCAAACTGCTATTTCACTGCAGTTTTTGAATGTCAATATTGCCCACTGGAAAATGCTGTTGCAATTTACATACCAAATTAACGGCCTGCTACCTTATGTAGGCTTGTTCCTGATGGTGGTTTGCCTCCAAACAGTACGCCTACTGTAGGACACTGTGTTTGCTGGAATGCAATCTAATCGTGTTTCAAGTGCCGAAATTGGTTGTTGTAGTAGGTATCTGTAGGATTGCATTGTGATAATCCCTTTGTGTTTTGTCTGACGCATGTTGAAACGTCGTCGTAGTCTGTGCAAGAAATAATTTGTAATCTTGGCCTAATCTATTTTCTTTCATCTTCCTGAAACAAGCTGGATTTTGTGAAAAGCAATGACTACTGTGCCTCTTACGTGCTGTTGCATCGCAGAATACTGTTCTTCGCTTGTCATTTGTAATTGGAAAACCTACAGTTTTACAACGGCCAAAAGAATTAGTTCACCCGTGAAGCTGATTCGGCTAGCCTATGGACCGCAGCGCAGAACACCCAACCCAGTCGTTCTGAAGCGTCATGTGAACACGCAGCTCCAACGTTCGCATTTTGGTTCAATTGCACTGAGCTCTCTTGACGCCAAAACCCCTTCGACCGGACATGCTAGCACGACCATGTTGATAGGCCTAGTGTTGAAAGTTTCAGTGACCTACACAAACATTAAACAATCACAAGCGTTGCTGCTATGTTCTTTTGTTTTGCAGGTCCAGCACGTCATATGTAACATTAGTGTAGCATATGCAGTTAGGAATCCGTGGCAATGCAGGTAAACATCAAAAAAAATTTTTTAGACAACGAATATATTGTGTATCTTTGTCCACTGCCAAGGTTGGAAGTACAATGGTCCTTCAAACGACACAAGATCACAAAATATCAGCAACTCCAAAACAAAATCAACCCAAAGCAAAAAACGAACGAGCATTTGCGATCGCATTCATCACCAACAAAAAAAACAAACAGAAATTATTCCAGTGAGATGCAATTACGACAGAACCATTGCAAAGCTTCTACTTCTTTTCGAGACAGACTTGGACTCAGGTTCGTGCATTTTACGTAATACCATGCATCACAATTGTCACAGGCCACCCAGCGTGGTTCGTTTTTGCCACCTATGAATGCCACAGCACAATAGGTGCAGACTTCTTCAACAGACGGTGATGCACGACGTTTCTTGCGATTTGCGGTGCTTTTTGCCATTTGTTTCAATATTCTTTTATCTTTTCGTAGTTTCTTTAGATGCTCTTCAGTAGTGTCTAACTGTATTTTCAAGGACCAGCTCTATTTCTTTGTTTTTTACCACCCTTTACATCATTAAAATCCTATCTCTATTGTTTGTTTTTTACCTCCATTTGCATAATTAAAATCCCAGCTCTTTTTACTGCACCTTTACGTTTCTTCTCTTCATCTAGTTCCTTTTTGTAGGCATACAATTTTGCTCGTGGACCTTCAAATTCAGATATGATCTTCCCACCAAACTCGTCCTTAAACATACCAGGGACCTTTTTGTTAAGTCTCGGAAGACTGTAATTCTCAAAGTTGGAGGTATCAAATTTATCTTTGATATCTTCAAAAAAGTCGTCAGTTTCGATCTCATACATCAAAGAATCCGTATCAGTCATCAGCAACTTTGCTTTTGGTCCATACTTTTTCTTGATGTAATGATAATGAAAATCATGCATAAGAGTCTTTGATAAATCCAGGATTGACATTCCGAGATAAACTGGCTTGTTGAATGCAAGTTCTTTTTTTCATATGCACCGCAATAATATCTTCATTGAATATTGTTGTTCGTTCATAATTAGGTTTTGCAGCCAACTTCTCCGCAGATTTACCATCTGTTTTAAGTCTTATATCAACTCTGTTCCTGATATTTTCCATTGTCTTTCCAAATACGGAGTTATTCATCAATTTGAAGAAATCTTTTTCAAACTCACTTGAAGCTTTTGTTCTTAGTTTTGTATTTAATTCGATATAAGACTTCATCCATGGCTCTTCTTTGAAAGAAATTCCACGATGAATTTTTGTAAATTTTAGGCCAAGGTCCAAATACTGTTTCAAATTTTTACAATGTGATATATATTTTTTCTTGTCTGCCAAATTAGGGATAAGTTTTTTTACTCTATTTACAGTAATCCTCTCAGCAGCAAGAGGATAATCATTATGAATATCATGAAGTTCTTTTGGATATTCTAAATAAATCAAACCTTTGATATCCACGTTCAATACTTAGCATCTTTATTTATGCAAAGGAAATATTCGCGACGAGACTTTACTTTAAGGTTAGCATACGTTTTTTGTAGGCATCACTAGGTAAAAATTTTTGTCTCAACAGTTCGTCGCAAATGCTAACGATTTCGTTTCGAAGACCAATGTTTCCTGCTTGTTTTGAAGCCATTAACAGCTCAAGTCGCTCACACAAAGCGTTTGGATCACTTGGGAGAAAACCAGACGGAGATTTAACTCCAGAACCTTTCTTCGCCTCACGTTTCACTTTCTGCTTTGTTTTTTTTTCTCATATTTATTCCACATTGGTCTTGTGATTATTTGCCATTTATATCCTTTGTTTGCAGCTGGTCTCTGTGGAATTTTCTTCTTTCTCATTGCTTCAGAATTAAGCATTATTTCTTCATAATTTCTCATGTCTTCTTCTGTAGCAAGACCAAGGACTGTTTTTTTCATCGTTATCAAACCCCAAAGACCTTTTGTTCCCTTGTATTTATTTCCATCAATTAAATCATCTCCATCAAAATCAACACTAGCATTTCCAAGAAAAAATTTATCACCTGCCATTCCATATGAATCACTCAAATATTTTCTTGCAATTTGCCCTATATCAGTTGGAATAAGAGCGTCTGACAAGCTTGCACCGCTTCAGCGCCTGGTAAGGCTTGCACCGCGTCAAGTTCAGGTTGACCCCAAGGAATCGCTTCTAGTTTGGAAACAATTTCTTCAGACGTTTTTTGTTGTTGTTCAGTTATTGGCTTGAATTTTTTCCCAAAATCTTCGTGAAGTTATTGTTCACCCAATCGTTCTGAGCGAAAATCATCTTGAATTTTTTTTTTGGTTTTGATAAACTCAGTGACAAGTTTGTCACGTTTTCTTTGTCACGAACACTTTTTCTGTTTGTCACGAACACTTTTTCTGTCAAGTTTGTCATGGGTCTTTGATTTTTAAGAAACTCATTTTTTATGCCTTTACATTTTTGGATAGAGCCAATTTGTTTTGACCTAGTCCAAATTGCAGCGCTCGTTTTTGACCCAGTCCAAATTCGATTTTGACCCAGTGCCAAATTGATTTAGACCTATTTCAATTTCGTTTTTGACCTAGTCCAAAATTGCTTTAGACCTAGGTCAATATCGTTTTTCACCTAGACCAAAAATGATTTAGACCTAGTCCAAATTGCTAACCACGATAAACAAAAATTTTTCTATACAGCTTTGGATCAATGTTCATAATTTTTTGCAATTCTTTACATTACTCTGGTGTGAGCTTGTCGTTCAGAAACGCAGTGACTGTTGAGCTTTAAATTCCAAGACTTTGTTTTTCATTTGACATTTTATATTAAAGTTTAATAAGATCTTTGTTGTCAACCCAAGAGTTGAAACTTTCTGGATAGTCCTTCCATTTTACTGATGATCTTGTTTTGTCTTTCTTCACAATCTTCTCAATTCTGTAAACTTCTTGTGATGTCTTCTGAAGCTCTTGTTCATAGAAAGTCCCTTGAATTTCTTCATCGTTCAGGTCAGTAATTTTATAAGTAACTGAGTTTGTTCTTTGAAATTTTGAAACGGTGAACACTTTTTCTGTCCAGTTTGGGGTGAAACCTTTCTCAAAAAACTTATTTTTCTTTAAAATTCTAACTTTATCTCCAATTTTTAATCTAGCATGTATTGGTCATCTTGTTAGGTCTGGATACTCTTGATACAAATTTCTGTAAACAGTTACAGTATTTATTATTTTGCTCGCTTCAACAGGAGTCATGTTTATTGATGAATGCCATGTTTTGTTGTATTTATGAACAAAGTCGTCAAGAACGTCAATATATTTGTTGGTATTGTTTGCCGTGAAACACTTGAACATTTTTTCTTTCATCGTTCTGTTCTAACGCTCAGCGACTGACGATTTCTCTTGTGGCAGTCAAAAAAGGGCTAAAGCTAAGGCGAAAAAAGTCGAAGCAGAAAAAGATAAAGGTGCGCTGGACAAATATTTCAACAGTACCACCTCAGAAAATAATGCAGAAAAAGCTCTACAAGCGCCACACCACAGTAAAGATGACGACAATGTAGGCAGCCAGCCTAGTGATGTTATGACAGATAGTTCAAGTGCAAGTTTATATACGGAAAGTGAGATGAGTAATTTACATTGAGTCTGATGAAGGAAGCTTGTCGCCTGTTGCATCTGATGAGTGGACAAAGCTGGACACGTTTCAAATGGCAAAGTAGCCCCAGCTGGGGATTTGTTGCTGGCAGCAACATTTATTATTTTTATGCCTATTTTTATACTAAGTTTCACATTTGTGTTACCACAACACATTACCTCAGATAAACAATTTCTTTAGTAAAAATTTTCATTCAACAAATATTACATTTGCATTAAGAGCATCGCATGGACACGTTCTATTTGGCTAAAGCAGTATGCGCTACTTGATACAGAATTATTTATGAGCCACTTATCCAATGCCAATTCAGCAACAACCATGGCTTCCAATTTTGCAGCTTACAACATTTTGATCCCCATATTCAAAGTACCATAACATATTTTTGTTAAAATGTGACTGAATTAAAATTGTTGGTTAATGTAATGTGGTTCCTGAATTGTAGACTATTACCACTTCTATGAATGTTTTCTGATTATATTAATTAACACTTGTTTGCATCCAATATTAGAAACTTACACAATAAACATTAGAAGGAACTTCATAATACTGACTACTGGATGGCAAACAAATACAGTGAGTATGCTGATTGCTGTGAGTATTATGTAATGTAGGACGATACCCGTCTCATTTACTGATTATTTTTTAGGCAGTGGCTTTAGATACGCCTGTGGATCTTGAAGTTTGAAAACTTATTCATTCGCCACCTGTGACGTAACAGGAAGTAACACACGACGGGAGTGCAGTAGGCTTGGTAGAAACGAACTAAATGTAAAAGATAAACCCTAACTGTAGCCCTAACCCTACACTAGCTATAACCTAACCCTGAGCTAACACTAACCCCTGAAGGTAACACGTAAGCCTGAAAAAAGTAAAGAAAAAAAAACGAAAGTCGGCAAGGTGAAGGTGAGAGTTGAACCGAAAACCATTGGCATAACAACCGTAATTCCCTAGGCTACGAGATCCACGCCGTTTGAATGACAAACTGACCCTTTTATTTAAATTGCGACAGACCAGGCATATCCGTAGTCCCTTTCTATTTTTTATTATCAGACTTGCAATCTGTTGCAATATTTGAAATTTCTGACTGGCTGATATTTCCACTCAACTTGTTCAGGTCTGCTGTGAAACGTCAATATTTGTTTTCATCGTGTTCTTCAGTGCTTAACTGTGTTGCTTCTGTCTGGTCTGTGTTGTGGAAAACTGCTTTTTGCTTCTCTTATGCACTTCTAAACTTTGAATTTCTTACATGATGTCAGTCATCATGCTTGCTGCATGACTTTTTCTGCTCTTGTAGATCACCTCCATTTTCACTTATTTTTCTTGCCTAATGTATATTTGTGACTCACTTCATGTGCATATTTCTCAATTCTTTATGCATTGCTTACCCTCCACCTCTGTTCATGTGAGTGACTGTTGTTCCATTTGTGATTTGATTTTTTGGGTTTGTTTTTTATTTCTATTTTTTTTGCTTAAAAAAAATCTTTAGTGTCTGATTCTTTCCTGGGAAAGGATTTCTTTCGAAAGCAAGTTCTTGTTCTTAACATGGCAAGCAACGAAACGTGTTCACTTAACAAACATTTTGAGGTAAGTTGAATAATTTTCATTACTGTAAAATGCACTAGTTTCAAAATACCTGGTAGTTGAGTCCACTCCTCCAAACACCCACTGCGGTTCAACTGATGTTGCCTGGCGATTAAAGAATCGCGGTCGTTTCGCAACAACCGACTCATCAATCTGCAGTGTGACCAGGACCTCCGATGGGAGTGGAGTTGTTGCAACCACTCCGGTGGTATTGCGTTGATTGTGTGATTCACCACGAACGGGATGTGCGTGAAGAACAACACCATACATATATGTGGCGCGAACAAGCAATAATAGAGTGATCATGGCATGTGAACTCTATTGTTGCTTGCTGCCACAGTGCGAAGCTTTTTCTCATTCTTAACATGGCAAGCAACGAAACGTGTCCGCTTAACAAACATTTTGAGGTAAGTTGGATAATTTTCATTACTGTAAAATGCACTAGTTTAAAAATACCTGATAATACTTTATCGATGATTATGAACGAAATAAAAGAAGAAGAGACCAAGAATTCCTGAGTAGTGCATACGAAGAAACAAAGAATGAGCTTCAAACTATTAAAAGTGATCCGAATACCACTTCAAAAGAAATTGTAGCAACCTTGAAAAAACAAAATTAAGAAACAGCTGTGAAACTAACAACTTTGAACAATATAGTAGGTGTTGCCTCGAATTTCAAGGAATTAAACACCAACCCAGTGAATGCACAGATGAGATTGTAGTGAACTTGGTCAAGAAACTTGGAGTAAACATTACAAGTGGCGACATCAGCATTTCGCGTCGATTGGCACCTCCATCGAAAAAGTACCCCAATCCTATCATTATTGCGAAATTCAACAGCCAAAAGTTAAGAGACAGCATATACAGCAAGCGGATGACACTGATGAATCAAAATTGTACATAAATGAAAGCCTAACCAAAACAAATTTTCAGTGCAGCTCTGTCTTTCCAAATGAAATACTGTATAACTACAAATAGATTTGGACAAGACATGGATTGAGTTATTTGAGAAAAACAGATGACAGCCAAGCAAAAATTATAAGAAGAGCAGAAGACCTCCCAGCAGAGGCTGAAAAGAAGTCATAAATAACTGACATGAATCATGTTCCTATGCAGGGGCGGCTCGTCTAGACGGGCTGTAGCCAAACTCGCCTTAAATTTGGATATAGTTACGAAAATTTCACAACACAATCATTTTCGGTACTTCCGACACCATTTTTGCTCAACGTTTCCTAGGAATCCAACAAAACCAATGTTTCGCTGTTTTCCAAGGACGCCGCTTATGCTATGACGTTTTCAGCACACTTGCCGATGAATTTGGCGATCTGGGCAAACAAGGGTTGACTTCGCCGCAAAGGCTGCGGGCATCGTTTGCACAGAGAAAACCTTAGAACCCTTAGAAGTAGTTTGTTGTTTTAGAGTTGGAAGGTGTTGCCCCTTTCAGATGCCACGCCGGGTGGGGCTCTGTCTTGTCGAGAGCGTTAAAGTCACCTCTGTAATAATTGGCGAGCTTGAAGCGACGTAGAAATACAGGCAATCAATGAAAGCGTTCTTAGTGGACATTCCATCAGTCGGGGCGTGATGCCAATTCAGAAGCCCACGTCGCTTCATTTTCAGGTCTACTATGAGTTTCCTGAACTAAGATTTTCTGAAATAGCAGTCTACGCGTTAGTTTGGTCGATCAGAAATAAATATAGCTGATGCGTGGAGCCTTTGTAAAGCTGTTCAGGACTTCATTAATATTTAATGAGAGCTAGAGCGTGTACACAAAAATTGTTTGGACGAGTTAGGTGTTGCGAATTCTTAACAAGCAAGTCCAGAAGTTTTGATAGTTGATGTCCAATGAGGTATTCGACCATTGCTCTTTGAGTTATTGCAGGCGAGTAGTCCCGGCGGTGTTTAACATAATCTGTGATCGGTCGAAGAAAAAACAAATCACAGTAGTGTGGAATGTCCGGTTCGTTGTAGCCTCCCTTATGAGGAGGTTTAGCGAGCGTGGTTATGGGTAAAGAATGATTGCGATGACCTGCTATGAACTCTTGATGGTCTTAATTTCTCATTAGAAAAAGTATTTTACTTCTGACGATCAGTGTTATTGCCCTTCACAAAGGAAAAGTGAAATATCGTTTCGCAGACGCTATGATGTTAAGTACGCATTAGTCCCATCAGGATACGACGCTTTCATGTGTGCTGATGCTACAGCCAAGGAGTTTCAGTGGATGTTTTGTCCATTGGATCGGCGGTAGCATTTTTACGTTTGCACCTTTTGACGTATACAATCCATTGATTTATGATTCTTTGCACTTCACCACAAGGTTGCCATAGTGCAAGTGGCACCTTCAATGAATGGTGCAACATTTCCAAAACCAAACAGGGGGCAAACAATGACTTCATAATAAATTGAGGGAAAGGCTTTTCAGGTATTAGGTAAACAAAACGCAATTCCATCCAGTAGTTTTACAGGATGTTTTTAACAAGCCTCTCAAATGTTGTAGTTCTATCGCAATAGTTAGCACTCTAAGCAAAGAGATCAAGTTACTGTGCGAAACCATGAGGTAGTTCGGATGCAAACGATTTAGACAAGTTCCAAAAAACAGCAAGGCTGGAAGGGTTAAGAAGGTTGCTTCAGTTGTAAAGGAGAACACTACCACAAAAGTCAACGATTGTTCTGACAAAACCTGCCTAAATTTGTATAAGTGAAATCATTCTGCAGCATAAAAAGTGTACGCATCACGAAACAGTTTCCTAGACAGAGGCATGTATAAAGACTCGCAGTTTGTCCAGCGAAATTCCATTTTCTGTCGAGTCCAAGTGGAGGTCTTTGTCGAAAGCGATGCAAACTGAACACCCAAATATTGACTGTTCCAGTTCTGTAGGAAGTCCTGATTTACATTAGGTCATGCACTTTTTTAAAGAATTTATCGCAAATGTTACAAGAACTTTAAACGGTATGGACACAGTGGACGTTAAAGTGAACGATTTTTAACCATTAAACTTAAGTAATAAAATGAATGGTACAACATAGGAAAACTTTCCAGGCAGTATTGGATTCAGTGAAGCGTTTGAACGGACACAAGGAAGGGATTCGGTGGCTTTTAATGATAACAATTACGTAATTAATGGTTTCACTTCCACTCATTTTCTATGAGTGTTTCAAATTTGTGGATTGTATTGAACTTGCAGGCCAGTCAGTCAAACTCCATTGCCAGCAATTTTTCCACTGAAGTCTTAAAAATTTTGGATCACTCCATCAGTTTCAATT
>Ga0210059_1006620_pt1 | contig 18546 bp, 9 predicted proteins | sample Ectturendosymbi2_FD_188042 | JGI IMG/M metagenome (GOLD analysis project Ga0210059, IMG submission 188042) | Ecteinascidia turbinata endosymbiont from Florida, USA - Sample 2 (SPAdes) (version 2) | ecosystem: Host-associated > Tunicates > Ascidians > Unclassified | place: Key West, Florida... | reverse complement strand
CTTCAGATTTAATCTCACTTGCTATATGTCATGATGAAGATGGATGGTGTCAGATTCCAATAAATTCGTTCTTATTAGAAGTAAAGACAGAGGGGGTGTTGGGAAGCAGTTAGTTCTACGCACTGCTGCCACCTACCAACTTTTGGTGAAGCACCAAGTTGATTACATGGAGACTGGCTATTCAAATGATGAGGCTGTACAGCGACCACCAGGTGCTCTGTGATCGTCGGGATGCAAATCACAAGCATTAATGAGACTGCCGGTTTAACATATTATCGTATATCAGGGGTGTGCAACCTTTATTACTGAAGGGCCAAACGCAATTAAACAGATTAGACCGCGGGTCACGCCTTCATTTCACACAGGCTGTCTAGTACTAGTGACCGGCATAAAAATCCACTTTGTTGTATTGCATTTGGCCCGCACGCCGCAGGTTGCACACCCCTGTCGTATACTATAGTTGATGTAAGTACGGCAACTACATCAAACAGGTAAGTTACATCATAAATAATTTCCTATCACATCACAAGAAGAGATATTTGTTTCGCTTTATTGATGATAACAACTAACAGGTGATAAAGTTAGTTTTCACTTATTTTGCATTGGCAGCTCATCAAAGTTATTTTCTCCTAAGTTGTACATGATTAGTTTAGCTTGGCTAGGTTTTGAAATGGCGCTGCTCAAGGGGCTAATTTGCAAATGGCTCGAAAAAGCACGCATCTGCCTAAACGTTTGCTGATATTGAAGGGCCCCATCTGGATTTTTTTTGGGGGCCCCAACGGCCTTTCACACGGCTCTGGTACCACATGCACATTAGGCCAGAACTCGGCCAAATTTCCAAAAATACTCAAAGACCAATCAAATTTTTTGCGGCCAAACTACTTCTGAAAACAGTAAAATTTTCACAATTCAGCCCAAAAAGGCCAAGTTCCCAGCCCTGGCTTAAAGTCTGCGGGTGCAGGGGTGGTTAGAAGTTTGCGGGTGCGGGGCTGGAGCGGTCAAAATTTTTAACCCGCGCAGGACTCTAGTTGACAGTAAGCCTAGAGAAGTCTCTCTCTCCTTGACAGTTTTCTGTTCTTATTTTTCTTAGGGAGATAAAGGTAGAATTTGAAGATAAATTAATCAATTTTGTGACCCGCCAGCGATATTCCATAATTCATGCCGCCCGTCATAAGAAATAAGTTCCCAAACCCTATTGTAGGTTATGGGCAGTCGTTCAATACCGTCCAGTGTGTACTTCTGCCACATATAGCATGCACACATTGCCAGGCTATAAGCACGTAGCATAGTATTTTTCTGTAGCTGAATATTGAACGAATTACCTCTGGGCCCGTTTTCTACACATTATGGTGATTTAACTTGTCTCGGAATGTCAGTCCTTTCTTTGAAACGTGACACGTTGCACCAAAATATCTAACTTGCTCAGCAAAGCACAATATATCAACACGGGCAGAGTTTAATTTCAGCTGGGTTTATACTTTCTCTGCCACGCCCAGATCCTTGCGGATCTGAACACTGGATCCACTGAGAGAGACCGGTTGCGACCCAACACTCCCTGCGCAACTGTGTTGAACATCTGACAGCTCTTTCCCACGTATACGACTTAGATATCAACTTGGATTGCTATAGACTTTATCCACTAGTCAAGGGGCAACGACTCGATAACCTTTGGGTTTTTTCGCTGCCCTGGTGTTTTTGCAATTGCTATAGTTCCTTCCTCGTGTTTGAAATTCTTAATTTTCGCCAAAATAAACTTAACTCATATAAACACTATTTTAGTGAACTTTGGTGGTTTAGTCTTATACTTTTTAGAGGGGAAATTTCCCAAATGTTTTGTTGCAGTTTAAAACTTTTAAATGTTCAGCAGCACAGTCATAGCAAATATCCAGAAAATCTTGAAGATCATTTATGCTGAAACCTAACATACGTGTATCGCCAGCAAATAGCAGGTGGTTCCCAAACATATTTCCAACAATACATACTGTTCTGGTTAAGCCCAGATAAACCGATATTTCATTATGGAAAACAGCAAATAGATATGAACTCACGATTCTCCATACCTCACTGATAGCAGTGAAGTGGTCCAAACGGATTGTGCTCGGTTGAGGTACACAGAACCACACTTGTTTCGAAATGCCACTTGCCGCGAGCAATGTCATATTTGCTAAAGCGTAAGTGCATATGACGCTAATTAATGCCAGGTTTTATAAATTGCAAGTCATTCGCTTAGGATAGGTACCAAACTACACAAGTTCAATCGTCATCGGTGTCACAACTCACGAAAAATCACTTGAAATTTCTGAATGCATCAAATGAAAGCAACGGGTTTTGATATTTTATAGGTTTTATTTTTTGCGCATGAACGAGCTCGACCGAGGATCAAATAAACACAGGCGTGGCGTTAGCCTCGCGCGATGTAACAAGTGATGCCTGCTCTTTGGAATTTCACCAAATCACACTTTCGAAAACACCGTCATACCACCAGGATTACAAGTTGTTGATTCCCACAGGGGTTTTCTTAGTTTTGATGCTGACACAAAAATATTTGTTTTGTCAGCATTTTCATTTCAAAGCATTGCACATATAAGGATAAAGACAGAACAGTTCACTATGAGTTTATGTTTGTCTGTACAAAATGAAGAGGCTTTGGTTCACAGGTAATTTTCACAGACGTTTTTAGCAAACGACATTGTACACAAATTATTGTCTTGTTTTGACGGTTTTGTGATACAGATCATCTTTCAGTCACATTGTAATAAGTAGGAAATGTTTTTATATATTGCTACTGCGTCTTAACCGGGAAACAATCTACAAAAATTGTGTTAAAGCCGTTACATCCTATGACCCACGAATTGTGAAACAAAACCGAAATGAAAATCACACCTGCGTTGGCAATGACTTAATCTTAATGTTTTACTCGAACCAGAGTTGTAAACAGGCCTCATTTTCAAGCCCGAAAATAAATGTGGGCTCTTGCCCACATTTATTTTGAAGCCCGATTTAGGCCCGAAAACCAAATCTACCGAGTGAATCAACGTATGCGCAACTGTGGGGTGTTGGTGGCGTAGCAAGGTAAACATGACTAAATAATTCCCCAATTAATCATTTTTCATTGAAGATTTAATCAAACTAACCAAAAGATTTGATCAGCAGGCCCCAAGTAAGCCCGAAACATTTTGACAAATGTAAGCCCGAACCCGGCCCGACCCGACAAGCCCGGTCCGACTTACAACTCTCATTCGAACAACATCTAGCATGAAAATTTTCTAGCTGTTTGAAGCAAGAAGCGCCAATCTTTTAAATAGCGGTTAATATTATCCCACACCAATAGTCGAGACGAAAATTTGATGCACATTTCATTTTTTTGAGTGATGCTTGCAAACTGTTAAACATGAAAAGCCTTGCACTGGACAATCAAATCAATCTTTATGTTTCCCGATTTAAAACCATAATTTTGAATTTTTGTGGCGCTTTGCTAAAGTGCAAAAAACACATGAAATGTAAATAATAACATATCGTTTTTTCGGATGAAGTTTCGTGACCTTGTCGTTCTTTCGAATTGCAATTGGCGGCGCTGCTTTGTTTTTTCGAACTGTTGAAATAAATCCTTTTGCTTGTTTTAATTGTTCTGAGTGGATCAGCCAGGATTTTATAAGCCTTGAAAATTGCTCTTTTTAAGAGAGATATGTGATATTTTTGCCATAATAAATCAAAAACGTGCGTAATTGCTCTATCAAGGCGTGACAAGCGTAAATACACGGAGGAAACCTTCGCGTGTGATTACGCGTCGACAGAAATTTTGAAGATCAGGTGAAAAATCCTAAAATTGTTCGTTTGATGAAAACGTGCTTGGACAACGTGGCAAGACAGCGTTCGTTTACATAAAAATTAGGATGTTTGACCATATTTTTACATCAAACAACACTTTATATATATCTATTTTGCAAAAGTGTTTTGTTACAAGACTTAGTGTTTGTTACAAAACCTTAAAATTAAATAAATTCACCAAGAGATGCATTTGTTTTACAACTTATTTAAAGTAAGGGGGGCGTGAGCCAAAGAAAAATTACTTTAGGGGGGGCGTGATGGAGAAAAGGTTAAGAACCACTGACACAGATCAAATCAAAAACCCACAAGATATTTTGGTAAACTACTAGCAGTGGCAACCGTGTTCTATATATTGTAGTATACAGACCAACGCAGGAATTCGATTCACAAGAAGACGACACGAATCAGTCACATGATTGAGCGATGTTCATCTACATACTGATTCGGGTAATTCAAAGTACCCAACACAATTATCAGCAATCATGAGAATTCAGTTTACGTAGCAAATATGTATACTGTGTCTATAGGTAATCCAACGATAATGTCTATATTTCTTATTTATACCCTGGCTTTGTGCTGAGTTTCAACAGCAATGTAACCACGAGATTTGTACAACTACATTTTTTTATCACAATATATTGGGGGGATAAAAGATATTGTGTCTCCCCTTGTTCAAAAGTTGGGGGCATGACCCCCGTCCCTTTGAAACTGTAACGAAGCTTTATAACATGTGTGGGTCGCCAAACCGAGGCTCGTCAGCAGCATGCGGCTCTGGTTATTCGTGTGCGACTCTCTGAGCTTGTGGAAATATGCAGGCATAGGTAGTTTTATCATGACAATTGACCCTCTCAAATCTTTTTTCCAGCTGATCGCTTCTTTTTATTCTGAACTGACCCTAATCATCGTCCTACGGTGAACATGTTTGCGAATTATTTATTCACTAACTTATTACAAATATATGATTTGACATTATCACCAGCGATATTGTTAAATTGGTCTGGAAAAGAAGCACACAGCATCCAGAAGGAGGGCAACCGCATTATACGCCTGTCTGAAGCGAGTTGTTCTTTCGAGCGTAGTTTTTTATTCTAACCTATGTTCGATATGGTCGTTTCGCTCTTTGACGATGCCTTACCAGCCCCAAATATCACCTAACTGCCCTTACGTCACTGTTTCAAGGACAGAAACCAACTGAGGTATGCAGAACTCGAAACTTAAATGATTACCCACTGGTTTCTCTCTTAAATATGTGCGGCTTCAATTGCAATTCAGTTCATGCGGCATGCAGAAAGCAATTCAGCAACAAAACTAGAAAGACCTACAATAAAAGAGTTTTGGATATATGCGGATCTACTGTAGCTACTGCACTGCAGAAAGCTTGTTCATTGTGTCGCTTGAATCGATATTTATCATACCACTTAGCCAAATTAGACTTAAAGGCATGCACTGAGCAACCAGCTAGGTTTCGTTATCTGAAACCGCCATACCATATACCCCATTAGGAGGTCGGTGTTTAGAACGTTGTAAGTCTATAGGACAATATTCTCTGAGGTTTGTTGCTCGGCGCCACACTCGCAGGTCGTTCATGGAGTCAGTCCCAATATGTACATATTGAAGCTGAGCCATTTGGCACAAGTACGAAGGCGTTTAAACCTGACCAATGCTGGTTTTGGGAAAAGCATTCCAGCAGGGTTGCCAGATTTATTTTTCCAAAAAGGCCAAAAATGGCCAACGAAATTGTTTAAAAAAAGCCAAACACTCAAATGAAAACGGCCAAAAAGTCAAACTCTTCTTTTGACAAAGCCAAATTTATTAAACGATTTTCTTCTAACAATTCAAATTCACACAAAAATACATCGTGTGTACTCAGTGCCTCCACAAAAGCAATTAAGTCAAAACGATTTTCAGAACAAGCCACTTATAACAGAAAAATGCCAAACTTATTTCTTTTTCAAAAACACCCAAACAAAAGTACCTGAAAAGTAAACCGTTGCAAACTTTAGCATCATCACTCAAATTTTTGACACTTCAAAAGCAGAACTTGCAGTTTGCTGTAACAAGTCAAAATGCGTTCAGGACAGGTGCAGGTTAATTTTTATTTTGCGCCGACACTGACTACAACAACGAGACACATATTTCCAACAGAGTGGCCATTTCAGAAAAATACACAGGGTATGGTGGACACATGACATAATGATGGCGGACACATACCCATGTTGGAGTGTTATTCATATGAGATAATGCCAGATTAGTTAACACTTGAATGCATAAGCAGCAAGAAAAAATTCACAGCAAGCTAGAAACTAGTTGTGTAACGCTTCAAAATCTCACAGTTAAAACCTACAGCCATGGCATGTTCCAAGATCATTCGGAATAGAAGAAACACTTAATTTCCAGAGGTTAATCTGGCTACCGCAGACAGCACTTAGCACAGTTTGACGACATATAATGGCAACATGAAAAGCACTGTGAACACTGACCAGTAATACAGACAGCGAGCAATATTAGAAAACAATATGAATAATGAAGTGTCTTTGGTTGCAAGCGATATTAACCATACGGTGTGTTACAAGCCATACCAACTATAAAGAGGTGTGCGCGCACATGGTGTTGTTGTTCACATTTTAGTCTACAAAATAAAACTATTTTCAAAAAATGGCCAACAGAAAAAATGTTCTGCCAAACAACCATGAAAACGGCCAAACAAGCCAAGCGGCCAACTCAAAAATCGTACGGCCAATCCAGTTAAACTTTCAAAATTTAGCCGTAAAACTGCTAATCCGGCAACCCTGGTTGCTACTGACATTACACCCGGTGTAGGTTACCTCGACTCCATGTTCAGAAACACGTTTTTGGTCACTCGTATACTTGAGGGGAGCATGTTCAAGGTCACCTAGAGAGAGAGGCCATGGTATGTTGCGGAATGGCAACTTATCGTACAGTTTTTTGTCATTCGGGCCCGGATGTAGGTCGCACTGTGACGTAATACCGACGATCACGCAGTTTGAGTCATTTTTCGTTCTGAGACCAGTTAGCTTGTTGAGAAGATCGGATGCGTATATTGATAAACAGTGGCGTATCTAAAGGTTGGAGCCAGGGGGAAAACTTAGCTGAAAGGGGCCCACTGGCCACTATAGTGGACACACTAGCCAAAAATCAGAAAAAAAACTTGAGATATGATGGCAATGGTAAATCCGGATGTGGATGGCTATACTAAAATCCTAAATCACCGGCAAATGCTCCGATAAAAGCAAAAAAAAAAACAACAGAGTACTGGAAACGAAAAGAATACTATAGTCGATGTATGAACTAAGTGGGGCCCCCTCTTTACATTTTGCTTGCCATGTGGGAGATTCACCCCTCTGCCCCTCGTTAGTACGCCATTGTAGATAAACCTTCGTAATTTGTGGCTGTGGTTATGGCTGTGTGATGCTCCTATGCACGTTTAGTCCGCCCAGTGCGTAGCGTTGTCGTCGACTGAATCGAGTAGTTCCTTCACAGCAGGCAGAAAGTCTTATTGAGGGTCTGTGAAACTGAAAAGTTTGTGCGGTAAACTTTTGTGTCTTATACGTTTCATGCTTTAGTCAATCTTTACAAAGCCCGGAACTTTAAACGTCACCATGAAACAAATCCCAAAACGATTCCAGTGATTAATATTATCCACACAAATAAGAATTTAACGGAACAAACCGACTGAGTTAAAATCGTCACCCAGTAGCTAGCAGACGCTAATAACAACGTTCAGTGAGGAAGCTGATAAAACAACTGAACCCAGTGAAGTCAAAGCATCGCGCAATTCTTACAAGACAACCCCCGAAAGAAGTAGATTGAACATGTTTGATATCTTGTCAGCCAAATTTAAGACAACTTAACCATAGCTTTTGTCAGGGGCGTACCGAGGTTAGATGGCGCCAGGGCAAAAAACAAGTTTGCAGCCCCATGTTCGAACCTAAGGTCTCTCGGGAGCAAATATACTGTATTGAAGAAAGTACTTGCAACATTTTTAGGACTCTTCGGCGCCCGAGGCATTATGACCCCTTTCCCCCTCGGTACGCCCCTGGCTTTTGTGCTATAGTGCTGAACGCGTGTGTGTGACTACAAGTTTGCAAGTATTTTTGTGCATTGCGGTTTCGGAAAACCTAAGTTTATCGAATGCAGCTCTGACATGAAGCATGTTCGGCCGCCACTACTCTAACATGGGATCAGGCCCGTAGCTACGGGGAGGCATTCGGGGGATGCCCAGAAAATTTTGTTTCAAACATATAATAAACACAAAAATTTTTCCACCTAGTGTTTTTCCCCCCCAAACCTTAAAACCTGGTTACGAGCCTGCATAGGATTATCGATGGAACAGCTTTGCCAGGTTTGCCACTCTACGAAAATATACAAAGCTACGTGCGCAAAGTTTGCATGTGCAGTCCGAAAACTTGCGTTAAACGAGATGAGCGTAAAAGATCAAGGTTACAACACAACTGAAGCAGTTTAAGCTACAAAAAACTGCCTGTTGCAAACACGTCTGGTATGAAAATAAGTTCTTCGGTTTAATAAATTCTTCGGTTGCACGTCAGACAAAACGAAACCAGTAATTTGTTTCAAGTTATCAAATATCACTTTGCCAATTTCTAGGTGCCTGGTTCAAGTTTTGAAGTTTGAGCAATAAATTTCATTTTTGAAAATGTGTTTCTAACAATAAACTGAACGCTTGCTGAGAAAAAAAAATTGTGATTTGGCCTCGCTAGGTAGGCTGCATATAAAACTCAGAAGCATGCGCATGGGCTAAAAAATGCAATGCATCAAGATGCCAACAGACTTCTTTCAACCTTTGCCACAAGAATCGATCAAGCAGCTGACGTAAACGTTTTTTTTTTCGGCATAACGAAATAAAACATGCAGATGTTATATCTTATTTTAGATTGAAATGTCATACACAGTATTTGCAATTGTATTCAGCAAATGGCAAGCTTTTCATGGAACAGAAATGGACGCAATTGCGAAGTGAAGACACTTCTAGACCGAAGATAGTTGACCTTTTCAAGCTGTAATAACATGTCACGACATACTTGATCATGGCGTGGCTATCTTAAAGACGGTGTATTTTTATGTCCAATGTCTGTGTGAGCAGCGACGGACTGTCAATCGAAAATTATCCTCTCAAATTTGACAAAGGTAAAGCTGTGCGGCAAGATTGCTCTCATCTCGACAAGTGGCAGTGCACCCTGGCAAGCAGCAATATTCCAATCAAACTAAGCGGCGAGTCTGCATTAAAGAGCGCGGCTGCCATGCAGAGCTTAAAATGACAGGTTGATGTTTCGGTTTGCCACGCATCTTAACGAAAATTGATCGCATTAGCGTCTTGGTATGCGCACGTGTGAACGGATCGCTTGGCCGCCATCTCGCAAAACTTACGAAACAGCTGCTTGGCCTTTGATTGAAAGCTTGCGCTGAAAGCAAGAAGTCGTTGAAGTCTTTACGTGATTTTGGATTCACGTATGTGATCAAATGTTTAGACGGTCCGGACCAGATCCGGATTTTCATTTTGTTTTAAACAACCAAACATTTACATCTGTAATCTTGCTTATTTTGAAAAATCTGTCTTTGTGTTTAAAATGAAATTGCATCAAAATGGATTCTTTTAATTTATGACAAACGTTGTGTAGGCGAAATATGTTTGCAGTAGAGAGGCCCGAAATGTCGAAATTTTGTGGGTGGACAATGGACATGTACGCTGCATTGTGCAATCTTGATATGGCTCAAATTTTGTTCATGGATTTTACGGCTAGATCAGTTTAACTTAGATAAACAAATGTTTTTGCAAAGCGCAAATAACACATGATATTTTGTCAAATTGTCTTCCTCGTTTGTGATTTTTTGCTTTATTCATTAAAAAAATTGCTCTCGTCATTTCAGTGCATGTCCACAAGTAGTCAGGCTATCGTAAATCTTATTACAGTCGCCAAGGTGAGAACACACGAGTACTGCTAAAAAATCGCTGTAAACCGGGAATAAGAAATAGGCTTTCATATCATGCCTTATTTATAATAAGACTTTGTGGAGTTGTGAGTATTCCATAACAAGTGAAAACGTATAAGTTTTTTAAATGAAAAAAGGAAATACTAAATCTTAAGTTAGTACAATACACGTTACTGTTGAACACTTTTGTATCGGCTGTACCCTCTACGCCAGTGGTTCTCAAATTTTCATGAGCCATGGCCCCTTCTAAGTTTAACTGGCGAATACTTAGTATATCGTGACACTTGGGTTATGCACGGCAAAGCTACCTAGTGAAGGCCTCTGCTCGTGGCCACCAGAGAACCGTTCCGTGGCCGCCAAAGGGGCCGAGGGCCCAGTTTGAGAAACCCTGGTCTAAGCACTACCTCTAAATCTGTGTAGAGCCTTGCTATAGACTGTTATAACGGCTCAATACAGTCTGTGTGTATCGCATGCACGTTTCCAACCTGCAAATTTGTGTGCGCCTGTGCATGGCCACGTGACGGTTTTGCTACATCACCTCGTATTCCTTGGAGGTATACTGTCTTTTGTTTTCTGCTTTTCGACCGCGAGCGAACCACGTGGTGTTCACCAGGAAGAGCCTTTTCGTTACTGCTGTGTTCTTTAAACAAAGCTGATGCCAGCAAAAACAAATAAAAGGGGACTCTACACTTTCCTGTTTCGATAAGGCTCAAAAAAGATCTTTGCTTAAGTGGTCATATTCAATTCGTTGCAAAGGAAGACGTTTTCCTTTATGCATCCAAAACAAACATGGTCCGAACGCGTTGTGTGTGTCTCACCCAAAATGAATGAAAAACTTCTGTTGAGTACTTTGGAAATGGGTGATAAAATATTCTGCATTCTATTTTCACCAAGGTCAACACAATAACTGTCGTGAAAAAGTTAAGCGGCAGCCATCCTTAAGTAAATGTTTGACTTTTGTTTTTATGTTTTTTGCGTCCAACCGTCAACCTTTTAGATTGATTGATCGATTCAATTCATTCCATGTTTATTTTAACGACGAGCGGCAAGTCGGAGCGTGAACATGTTCTTCGTCGCGTCATGTCGAGCGAACAAACACACAACAAGCAATCAACAAAAGATTGCAAGCACGAAATAAACGGGGTGCTATACTGATAGCATTCAACAAAATTGTACAATAAGGAGGAAAAATGTGAACAAAGGATTAATTTCAGAATGGATGGTGAATTACTATCAGGCAGTTCAGGGTGTTATAGCGAAGTAAAGCGGTTAGTGCATTCTATAGACATCTAGAGGCAACATTATATATATTTGTAGTGGGTTTAGGTTTAAGCGATGGATGTCCATATTGATCGTGTGGCGAAAGAGTACTTATTAGATTGATCGTGTAGCGAAGCAGTACCTAATTGAAGCACCATCAATAAATGTGTGACGTGCAAGTTTGAAAGCACATTATACATGCAAGATATTCGGCAGAAGAAAAATAGTAAGTAGGGGAAAACTTCGTAAAGAGAAAATAAAAACATTGCTAGTTGTATCATGCTGCAGGACGATTTTGTATTACGCAACAAATCAAAGTAGTGTTTCTTAACTAGGGGAGCGAGAAGTGTCCGTCTTAATGACAGGAAACTTAATTATTTATTACTTTCTTGCGGCTTTTTTGTTTTTTTTTGCAATGAATCATGGACAAAAACGCGATGCTCGTTCAAACCTATGTGTCACGACATTAATTATTCGCGTAAACGTTATCTGCAAACTATTTTTCTTATTTACGAGCTTGTAATAGTTTTTTATATTGTTGGCTGTGAAAGTGTCCAAGTTTCACAGCCAACAATACCAATATTGAACAAGTTCAGCACTTTAATTCTTTAGGTTCCTGGTTCATTTCAGGTGGGAGGTGTGGGAAAGAAATAAGACGTCGCATAAATCTATCGAAAACAAGTTTCAACAGCATCTTCAGAGATGGAAAACTTTCCATACAGCTAAAAACAACACATTTGAAACGTTTTGTGTGGTTGGTTCTCATGTACGAATGTGAAACCTGGACACTAACAAAAAGACCATGGATATGTGAAACCTGGACACTAACAAAAAGACCAAACCTGGACACTAACAAAAAGACCAACACAGAAGCAGCCGAAATGTGGTTCTACCGCAGAATTCGCCGCATTCCGTGGACAGCGCACCAAACTAATGTGTCAGTCCTTCAAGAATGGGACAAGAGCGTAACCTGCTTTGTTGTATAGAACAAAGACAGCTCAATTTTTCGGGCCATGTTATACGCAAAGGAGAGCTTGAAGATCTTGCTCTGAGTGGTAGGATCCCAGGAAAACGTGCAAGAGGTGCCCAGCGTTTTACTTTTATCAATAACGTTAAACGTTTATACAAAAATCCGGGGAAATTGTGGGAGACTGCACGTAATAAAACACAGTGGGAAACACCACAGTACAGGTGTTGCCAACAGGTAGATCGCGAGCGACCGGTCGACCGCTGAGTCTCACTTCGTCGATCTCGCCTGATTTTGCATTGAATTGACAAGATACCTAAACAGAACATTTTTCAATCAACATTCCTTTTTATTGCATTTTATAACTTATTTTGCTTGTTATCTAGTTATCAAGAAATTTTCTAGTTGATCACAGTCGAAGACAAGTTGGCCACCCCAATCATAGTACATCGAGGGCTGGATCAGCCGTAATACCAAAAGGGAGAGAATAGTTTTGTTCGAATGAACTGGATATTGGCCTTTTTTGTGACGTGATAATTACTTTTCTGGTCAATTACAGGATAGTCTGAGCATAACGAATGGATTTCACATTTCGTCATTCTTAATGAATGCTTCTGAGTTGAAGCGATCGTAAAGTAGAGAAAAGGAGTTGTTTGAATGCACAGGCAGACATGCTTGTTTGTTCCTATTAACAACATATTTCCACGTTTTGGAAAACCCATAAGCAAGAAACAGGAACAAATGGGTCATTGAGCTAAAGTATATTAGCAAACTTTTGGAAGCCAGCTTTTTAATTTTATTAATTGGTACATATTTCAAGCATGTGATTATTTTTTGTTGAGCTTGTTAAATTGTTAACTGTGTCATCCTTTCTTGTCAATGTGTTTGATTTTTGTTTATATTAAAAAATTAAATTCCTTTTTAAACGTTTGAAATCTCGTTCTTGATTATTAATTGTAGGACGTGCCAGGTCAGAACAAAATTTTGTAGGTGTGCAGGAGTAAAAAAAGTTGGGAACCCCTGAATTAAAGGAACAAGTAGAGTGCTTTAGTGATCCCTGACACAATGTCAATTATCACGAAAACGATGTGAATGACGAAAATAGAGAAGAAAACATTCCTAACCTTAAGTTCATTGTAACTTTGCTGCGAGTATTTTGGGATTTTTAACAGTTCAACGAGGAAAACGTAACTTTTACCTAAAAATAGTGTGAACTTGTGCACCGCTTTTCGACTGTTGTTCGAAAGCGTTTACAAACAGGCAAATGATATGGCATGTTTTCGATCTGAACAACTATTACCTTTTCTTGCAAACAGATTAAACTTAATCCCATGATTGTTTTCACTTCACTTTTCTAAAACATGACTTTAGTTCTATCATGACTGCTTGTCAAACAAAATTTCATCAGTTTTAACGTTTAAAGTATCCGCCACACATCACAGTGCTTTTCAAAGGAGTACTTTATACCGCAAGCTGCTTTTGCATCATAACATTTGCATGCAAGTTGACAGCAAAAAAAATGGTGACTGCGTAAAAAGGAGATTCGAGAAGGCATTGCGTAAAAACCAAGACAGATAGTGTAGCAAGAGTTGCGAAGTGAAACATGTAAATTAAACAATAATGAAAGATGTTCGGGTATTTTTCTGTATTGCAAGGGAAATGTAAGCAAATTTCGTCGAATTTGGGACGATGCAGATGAGCCTACCACGAAAAACCGTGCAGCCGCATAGTTCGCGTCAAATGGTGCAGTAACAAATTTTTTAAAGTCGAAAGGGTTTCCGCCCACCAAAACACCCCATCCACTTAAAAATCTTCCCAAACCTTTATGGATAATAAGGTCAAATAAACGCGACATGACATTCAGGAAGTTTGCGGGTCAGCACCGAACATATCAACACCTTCACAGAAAGTAAGGAATATACTGCTGGCAAAATTTTGTCGTGCCTCAAATTCGCAGGCTGAAATACACCTTTAAAAATTTTCGACAAGTTACCAAATATAGTCTGCACCCAAAATTTCAAGATTGATGACCAAATATGTTTTTTCACGAAACAAACTGTATCACTGTTCTTGGGAAACCACAGGCCACATTCAGTTTGCCAATGGAACGGATATAGGGCAAGGTTATAGTTCCTCCGCCAGTACTAACAACAGCAGCACTTCATGCTCCAGCCATAAACATTCAAAAAGGTTGTGAAGACGATGCGTCCCCTTAAATTTCCCAACTGCTTACCAAAATGATGTTTCAGAACGGTTTCGAATTGAAATAGATTAAAATGCAACTTTTTCTCAACCAGGCCCTGCCTCCGTTCAAAATATTCTACCTGCGCCTGAGACCAAATCGCTGAGTTTTGTTTTCAAACGAATGGGTTGGGACAATGCCACATTCCTAATGCACTGCAATCGATTATGCATTGCGAAACTCTTTGCATAAAATACTGCAACAGTGGCATTGAATTGTGTTTGCAAATGAGAATCCAGGAATATTCATCCGTTGCGCTTCTTAACTTTTTTGACTGTACAGTTTTGTGTCCAGCTGATGCTTGCTGTGCGAAAAGAGAGATAAAACAAGTCTTGAAAATCAGTTGCGCTTGCGTTTTTCCGCCATGTAAATTTTCAGCTGCGCACGTGCAGCGCCTGCAAGCTGTAGAGCTCTGCAGAAAGAAAACAGTGACGATGAAAGCTGACTTGACGTGACAAGTAGCCATCATCCCATAATGGCTTGGCTTACTGTGAAATGGGTTTCGCTTCTTGCTGGAAGCAAGGAAATCTTGGGACTTGTGGCGTTTTAAGTTTCATTTTTTCCTTCTTCAACAGCCTATCGGCGAAAGCGTGGTGGCGTTAATTTGCTTCCAGGTAGGATTACCACGTTTGTGCTGAAAATAAGCTCAGTTATCAGCACAACATTTTTTTCCTTTCACCTTCAACCTTACAACAAAACAGGTGCTATAGTGAAACTAACGCAAAACATTGCTTGACATTTGGGCAAAAGGTTACCCGCTAAACTTGATTAAATGTCAGCAAATATTTTAATTTGATTTCTGTAAAAGCAGGACATAGTTTTAGCATTTTCAGTTGACAGAAAAGATAGTTATACATCTTCTTTGGGATTTACCAACAAAAGTAGCGAGAATGAGAGGGACAAGAAGATATCAAAAACACGCTCAGTTATTTACCTGAAAATTGAGACATTTTTGCAAAATTGGTTCGCAGATATATCCTTGAACGAAAACAGGGTTTCGCTCAGTTGAGATGACACTAATTCTCGTAAAGCCGCAGTTTCATTAAATAAAAACTGTTAGCACTGCCATTATCGCCAGGGCGGTGCAAACCTGCTGCTGTGTTCTCTGAAAATGTGGGTTTCGCACCAAAGCGTCATGAGACACACACAAGTCCAAATTGAAGTATTTGCGCGTGTTTATTCAATGTCTTCGCAAAGATACTAACGCTGTATCATGGTTAAAACTGTCCGAAGAAATACCAAAAAGAATTTATATTGCTTCTGTGTTGAATGAATTCCTTGTAATTGAAATGCTGGGTTGTGACATTGCGGCTATTATTTTCTATAGGACCAAAGTTACTCGATCTTGTTTTACCAAAAACGACTGCTTTCGATTTTTATTTGCAAGCTTTAGAGACGGGTCAGAGTGGCTCCGGTCACAGTGATTGCTAGCTTTAAGCTGACGCACTATAAATTAGCGAAATTAAGTTGATGTACTCATTTTTGAGTGCAAAATGTCTACAGGGAGCTTTCAATTCATTAAAGAGCAGAGGTTACGGGACCTTGTGACAGCTGGTGCTGATTTGACCAGCCTTACTTAAGAAGCTGACCGGATTTGAATCGAGGTTCAATGGCAACCATTCAAAACGAGAGGTCTTGCCGCTGGTTATTGACTTAAAATTCAGAGGTGTGCCTTTTGCCTAATTTATATGTGACTGTTTTTTATCAGAAACAAATCCAGGTTTCTAACGTGTTCATGTCAGCTTTTTTATTGAAATTTTTTGGTTTCTAATCAACAGGAGAGAACACGAGTTATGGTTTTGAGGTTGCTGGGGCATTGAAGTCACTGGCGCAGAATTTAGACTTTTTGTGTGCACTGCAAAGCTTTTTTGCCGTAGAAATGAATGTGCCGATCGAAGTTGGCACAAATGAAATCTCCGTGGATGTTTCATTGTAAATGACGAGAATGTGAGACCTTGACGATATTAAATGCGAAATCCAATTTCAGATTTTTATCACTGGCTAAAGCCACCCTTTTACAACTAAATGTTGCAAGTATTTTGCTGCCGGACATAGTAGATGTGACAATGAACATGATCAAAAGCAGAATAAACATATTGGGCCAATTTAATAAACAGTGCAGCATGTTAAAGAACTGCCAGCTGGGCTTTTCAATAAATTTCAAAAATGCTTACATTACACTAACTATAAATTTACGAATGTGTTGCCAAACAACGCAATTTGTTGAAAACCGCTGACATTATGAAATATTCAGAATTAAATCCACAGCTCCAGTAACAGCTAACGTATATACCAATTTTCCTTTTAGATTACTTTCTTTCGAACTGCGCTGCAATGCTTGAGTGACATCAATGTACGAAGTACCAAATAATGCACGTACCGTATATGCAACATTAAGCTCTACGCTGTCCCCAGCTTAGCGGGCGCAACGTGGGGTCTGGCCTCCTAGCTGTGGCTAGCTGATGGGGAGACTCGCGAATTTTTCGAACGGATCCATCTGTCTCAGGGGCGGACTCAGAGTGTTATACGCCCTCGGGCAGAAAATACAATGGGCCCCTCCCTCGCTTTTTACAGTTAAAAGACGGATGTAGAGACCGTGCAGCAGGCGAACTGTGCATATTGGCATATCTAAGTAAGGGCTTTAGTTTATGATATATATGTGTTTATATACATAAAATGATTTGAAAACTTCAAGCTCATGAAGATGTTCGTGGACACATGCTGATAGTAACAACAAAGCATAATGACATGTCAAACAAAATTTCCATTTAATTACAACGAATTGACATATAAACCAGAGGTCGAGAACCTATGGCTCGCGAGCCAGATGTGGCTCTTTTGATGACGGTATCTGGCTCGCTTGATATTTTTTGAACACAATTGTTACGTATGAAACTTTTTCTGTAATTTTCCTACAAAGCCATCAGCAACATCATACAGCACCAGAATTCGCATTAACAGTAAGAAGCATGTTATCAAAGAGAAATTTCAGACCTTTACCATTGTTTCAAATTGTTGATTTTGCTTAAAAATGCACACTTTAGTTAGTAAGTTCGTTGCATTAATGTTGAAAAATATTGTATGGCTCTCATGGAAACACAATTAAAAACATATAGGTTTCATGGCTCCCTTAACCAAAGAGGTACCCGACCCCTGATATACAAAATGCACTCATTTCAGACGTTCACAGATTATAGTGACAACATTGTACTCATTTCAACAGAGGATTCTGCAATTTTATCAATAATTTTGTCTTTGTTTGATTTGATTTTAATTGCAATATCTTTTTCAATAGCAATTAGCATAAGTGACTCCAGGTTATTCTGGGTTAGTTAAGTCCTCAGCCTTGTTTTCAGCAGTCTCAGTATAGAAAAACATCTTTCACATGTGCACTGTGTGACGCTTAGTGTTTCAATGAATTTATATCCTGCGTATAAATTTTCATATGCAGCTGCACACAGCCTGTACTCTGATAACAGCTTGAAAGCACATGACAAACAATTCTTACATGTTTTCTTGGCAGATGATTCATCAACTTTTGTATACTCCTTCTCTGACTCCAAGCTGCCTGAATCATTTTCACTGTCATTCATACTCTTTAGCAGTCCCTTCTTCAGTTCTTTGTAGCTCGACGTAAATGAAATAAGTTCATCCTGTAGTGCCACTCTGTCAATTTCTGGTACTGCATTAGCAATCAAACTTAGCTCCGCATTTTGTGGAGGTGCCAAGATTTCAGAAAACCTGTTTGGGTCAAAGCAGGAAATCTGCTTATAGAATTTTTCATGAGACGAGAATCTAGCTCGCATGCAGGAGAGAACAGCATCAGTTACTGCATTATGGGATGAAACCTCAAAATTTCATTTCTGGTCTGTGATACATTCTGGTGCTGAGCGACCAGATCTGATGGTTGAGAAGCTCTTAGGCACAGTAATGTTCACCTCTTCTAATTTCAAATTTGCATGAACAACAAAATTAAATGCTGTTTCAAAAATGCCACTAAAATCTCTTGAGATTTTTTCAACATTTTAAGTGGCTTTGTTAATCATGCGCTAAGCTTGCATGATATCTAGGCATGATGTTTGCAGATAATCTGACACTGGTGTGGTAATATCAAAAATTCGGATGAATGTAAATGCCATGCCTATCACATAGGATAGGCATGCGCTTTCACCTGTACATTTTCTTCACCATGTTCTGCGTTCATTCGTTTTTCTGTTTTCTTTTCATTATGCCTATTTGATCTGCAACTGTTGTTTCTCAATCACTTGACAAAAAGTGA
>Ga0210059_1006619_pt1 | contig 18547 bp, 17 predicted proteins | sample Ectturendosymbi2_FD_188042 | JGI IMG/M metagenome (GOLD analysis project Ga0210059, IMG submission 188042) | Ecteinascidia turbinata endosymbiont from Florida, USA - Sample 2 (SPAdes) (version 2) | ecosystem: Host-associated > Tunicates > Ascidians > Unclassified | place: Key West, Florida... | reverse complement strand
ACAACACGCGGTCATTGTCTGGCTGCGCGGACGAAAATTCTTCAGCTACCCTGAAGGCGTTTTACTGTTGCTTTTGATCGCAAGTGTAAAAGCTCGCTACCATGGCAACTTGCGACGATCAGAACAGAATTTTCGATTCCTGAATGATCGAATCACTCGCAGTTTCAAGTTGTTTCATTTTCAAGCTACTGTAACAAGCAAATTGTGAATGTACAGGCTCTTATCAAACAGAAGCCTATGCGTGCCGCACAAGGCTACTTTTTCTGTTACTTTCGCCAATTTCACTTGCGTCAGCGCCGAGGGCAGCTTCGAGAAAAAAGATGTAATGCGCTCAGAGTGAACGTAAGCTGGACAGAGACATGGAATTTTTTTTTGATAGCCTCGTTTATGATGAAGTTTTTCAAATATTGTCAATACGATATGGCAAGATGTACAATTTGTGTGTCTTGTGCGAAAGCGTTACTGCCACCCCGGCAAAATTTCATTTTAGCTGAATTTAAACTTTCTTTGCCACGCCCAGGTTCCTGCGGGTCTGAGAAAAGCCACCAAAACTACCTGTTGCGACCCAGCAATTTTGCACAGCTGTGTTGATCATCCTGCATACTCAGAGTTCCTGTGGAACTTGTCGGTATTTAACTTTAACAGAACCCCACATTGATTTACAGAGTGGTCATCAACTTCAAACCTTCGGAAGAAAATTAATCAACTGTAGGGATGCTTGACTGCACAACCTGGTCTACAAGTATTTGCGGTGTCCCTGTGTGTTTTACTTCAACCGAAGAAAAAATATTTGTTTTTTTCCCAATAAACTCATCTTATACAAGTGCATGGAGTGCAGTTAAATAAGTACAGATGGTGCAACAGCGTGGAACAAAACTGAGGCCTAAAAACTGAACAAACTAAAAATATTGCAAAGTTCTCATTAACTAATTGATGGTACAGAACCTTGTTAACCAATGCGAAGCAGCAATGGTTTTGATCTGTCCGTCTCCGAAGGACATCACGACAATAAACTAAATAAAACCGCAATGTGCAAGTTGCTGAACTTCCTTTTTGAAACAAACAACTTGCGCTTTGAAACTTGTTTTGAAGAAGCTAATCTGTGGATTAAACATAACATTCATTGCAGATCTCATATGGTAGAATTACTCCAATACACGCCTAACACCATCAAATTCAGGGAATGCTATATATTGTTAAACCCAAATTTTTACACTTCTAAAAACAATGTGAGACGTTTTTTTCTAAATTTCAATGAAACTGACCGTATTCTGTATGTCCTTAAGCCTTTACTGCATAATAGCATTCTGTATACAACAAATTCTGTTTCACTCACTTTTTCACGTTGCTTAAAGCAGAAATATTTGACTGTTGCAGAAATTGTTTTAATTGGTTTTATCTGCATGATCATACTGTAACAAGCAGTACAACACATCGAATGTTTGCGGCACAAAGCACATTCCAGCGTACAGCGTTTGTCACCAAATAAGATTCGCCACACTGAAAATATGTAACAGAAAAGCTGTTCGAATCTGTGGAGATGTTAGTATGGAAATTATCTTCCGCCACATTCTACGGTTGGTCTGCCACTGATTAAGGGACCTACTCAAATATTTTGACGAAGAAATGTTGTCGGATGATCGACAAAAAGATAAAAAACAAAATGGAAACCTGATTGGTACGCGGTTACCATAACGTCCTTCGTAGGCTGTATCACATGCAGTGTTGCTTCAATCTTTCTTTGCAAGTTTAAATATATTTCGAGTGTCTCATTGGAACAGAAAAGTGAGACGAAACATTTGTAAGAATAAATTTTGCATTTTTGCTGGCAACACTTTTAAGAAATGGCTGCAAACGTAATGCGATCTGGTCAACTTAGCGAGGAAAACTTTTGCGTTTCGCGAAACTAGGCACAGCGCCATCCCTCGTAAACTTTCAAGATTTGCCACGGTATACTGTTACTTAGCCTGAGGTTTTGGAAGTCAAAACATTGGAAAAAGTTAAACGCCAGATCTGAATTTTGGCGGCTTTTGGTCACTTTCTGGAAAATTGTTGGGATTCATTTCAACGGGACCTTGGCCCACATCCAGGGGCGTTCAGAGGTCTGGTGATGCCCGGGGCGACTGCTTGATTGTATGCAATGGCGTAGCTAGAGTGTGGGGTGTCCGGGGCGGTCCTTGACTTTGCCGCCCCCAAGCCCATAAAAATACATATTGCTGGCTCTTAAAGCTTTGTATATATATTAACTAGTTGTGCACCATTATAATATTACAGTGCTCTCACATTCTCAAATATGGTATGCTTTAAATACACACAAAAACTCAAACATTCTAAGTAACAGTTAAGCAAAAAGCAAAAATGGCATATAGGGAAAAATAGTAAAAAGTGTAAAAAATTAAGACCATCTTTATTTCTGAAACGAAAACTGCAATTTTCTACACACTAACTTTTCTTGCCTTTTTGTTGGCAAATTCTTCAATGGCCATGTCAAAATTTATTTTATCTGTCAATTGTTGCTCTATAGACAGTGTGGCAAGATTTCTCAACCGCAAGGCGCTCATACTAGATCTTAAGTAATTCTTGATCAGTTTTAGTTTCGAAAAACTCCCCTCACAGGTAGCAACACTAACGGCAATTGTGACGAAAATCCGCAGCATTATTACTATATTTGAAATAGATTTCCCAAGGTTATACTTTTGAATAAACTGCAAAACTTCAAGGGGGACCTTCTTTCTATACTGTGAACTGTACTTCGGCCACATCGAATAACTGTGATGCAACAATAACGTTCTTTAATTGCACAACAATGAACAACAAGCGACGCAAAAACTATCAATATTTATTTTGCGGCTATCAACTGCACTCAACCTCCTGTACAACTAACTGGCCTACTTGGAATCTGAATGCAACACGGTGATCGAAAAATTTTCAAAATGACGCACCAACATACTGAGCAAGAAATCATTTCCCCTACAAAAACGAGGAACCCTCATGGAACCTTTAAAACTCACGTAACCCCCCTACCGTATTTTTGGACCATAAGGTTCACTTAAAATCCTTTAATTTTCTCAAAAATCGAAAGTGCGCATTATAATGTTGTGCGCCTAATGTATGAATCTGGTTGTGCTTTCTCATCTAGAACCAATTTTTTGTGGTAAACGGTGCTATTTATTTGATTGTTAGTTATGATTTTTTGTAAGCATACCACCTTGTTTAGTAATAAACCAACAACAATTGCAATGAGCAACATCCGAGAGTAGCTAAAACATAGCCTACCACAGATCGTATTACTCTGCGGGGGTTCCTGGATACATTGGCGCACACCGAATCAAACATGCGCACAACTTTTATTTTATTCTATTCGTGTCTAGCGGATGAGGCATATGTGACAGATTAAACTCCCAGTGGCGACTCAGGCACTCGGGATTTATTGGGAAAGAGTTGAATACAGTTTGGCTTATCTCAGTTTTGCTTCATTTAATGCGCCTTATCATCCGGTGCGCCTTATGGTCCCGAAAATACGGTACATGTTTTGCGGAACACTAGGGTTCCACGGAACCCCTGTTGAAGAATACTGAGCTAGATATTTTTCCACACACACGGAAATCCATTTTGACGAGCACAAATCCAAGTACATATTTGTTAGATTTATACAGAAATGTTTTTATACCCAACAATGCGATTTTACTCGCAGGTACAAAACTTAAGAGCTTTTACAAAAGCTTAGAGCTCACCACAGCCACACGTTTGCCCACAGTCATCCACCACGCTCCTACTAAGTTCTATAACCTCATATAAGGACTACGATCAAACGTCAACAACGACCCGACACTCGATCAATCAACCGTGTAGTGAATCAGTAAAATTTGACATTAAGTGAGTTGATAAGCGTGTTGCAGCTTCATGTAAAAAAAGCCTATTGATACAACATCTTTGATATACAATTGTTTATTGTTGTGGCTAAGATAACAATCGCAGTACACATGCCATAGTTTAAATTACTCAAAATCAGAAGCGTCCTTCAACGGCGAGTAGTGTCCCGACATTAAAACCACTTTTATTTCAATACAGCCTTTGCAGGTTTATAGCCTACAACACCATAGCCCATAGTGCCGCCCCCATAAAAGTGCCGCCAGGGGCGGACCGCCCCCCCCCACCCCCTCTTAGCTACGCTACTGATTGTATGCCCCTACTAAATTATAGTCTTGTATTGAGGAATGTAGGAAATCCAGAGATTTAAAATAGGTAAAAACTAGTGTTGACAAAAAACAAGGTTTCGAAAAATTAAAATTTCAAAGGGTATTTTTTGTGTTAGTGCATTAGTTTTGATAATTTGTTTTGTTCTCTGGGGCTGAGGCATACGTTTATAAGCAAAATTCTTCTAATAATGGGCGTTCTTTCTAATAATGGACATGGAGCTAGATGTTCTTTGTTTGTTTGTTTGCGTGTTTGAGTCAGACTCATGATCTATATCGCAATGATAATAATCGAATAATACAAGGACGCAAAAATTGTTAGTCATAACACATTACAGAGTAGGTGTTAGTTAATAAACACAATCAACACTGAGAGAAAAGCAAACGCTAAAAGAGTGCAGCAGCAACTACAGCATTCACTCATCGTCATAGTGGAATCCGTCAGAGGGAGAGAAATGCAGACATTCTAGCATTCGATTTTGAAGTATACGGCTAAAATTGTTGGAATGGGGGTGCTCAGCGGCGCACAAAAGCATGTAAATTGTTTTGATCAAAGTTTCAAATGTTTTTGCGAGATGTTTGGCTGGCACACATCGTCGACATGGCGGATGTGATAGAGGAATAACAAGAAAATACGGAAATAGTAAGGCACCACGAAGCACACGTAACAACGCACCAGTAACTACTGCAATTGGTCGCTGTCATGCAGGAACATTAAATAGTGGAGGAAAATTAAGATTTGTAAATACTAGCATCAGACCTTCAAAGTGATCGGATAAAATATTTTATGAAGATTCACATCTTTTAACGAAGCCATACAGATTGTTTCTAAACAAGGTATCAAAAGTCCTATAACATGATTTTTAAACTGATATGGGCGAACACTTGTATTTCTGGATAGGCAAGGCATAAAAATATTGAATTTATGCATGCAAATAAGAATCAGATAAGCCCACCAAAAATAGTTAGCACTTGTGAGGCATGATAGGAGATAGAGTTGTCTATTTTTTCTATTATAAATAGCGTCTGAAATTGTACAACCAAGCAGTTTGATACATTGCTGCTCTTTGTTTTTCTGTCCTATGAACAAACTGCTAAGGATTTTGTGTAGCAAGAACAGACGAAGAAGTAACCCTTTTTATTCAGCTACAGCATATGAGCAATTCAGTTACACATATACACTTATCACTATATCTTTTCCAAATGAGCTCTCCTATCGGAAAATATTTGCACCTCATTTTTTACATCGACTGAAAGGAATTGTCTTACAATGCTGATTGAAACAAAGATCTTTTTCACAACAATTGAAAGTGCAGGATCTATCGCCAAATCGCCACGCATGATATAACCCTGCGGCACAATTCGCAATGCCACTCAAAATGAAACAAGTACACAAAACACCAAAGTAACACGAAGCATACTTTAAGCATAAATCCAATTTTGAACAAGCAAATTTAAGAGGTTTCAGCTTTTGTTCACTATATCCTATGCTGTTCGCTTTGCTTAGATCAGAGTTTCTCGAACGGTGCCCTCGGCCCCCTTGGGGGCCACGGAGCAGTACTTCGGGTGCCACGAGCAGACGCCTTCACTAGGTAGCTTTGCCGTGACATTGCATAACCCAAGTGTCACGATATATTAAGTATTCGTCAGTTAAATTTAGAAGGGGGCCACGGCTCATGAAAGTTTGAGACCCACTGGCTTAGATTATGGCGTTTATAGTGAAATGATAACAAATTCAAGAATGACAAGAACAATGCATTTGGGATGAAGCGAAATAGGGTAAGGCAAAGATAGCAGTGCTTCATCTCTCTCGGATCATTTAACATAAATTTGCATGCCTCGCTCAGGCAAGTTCCTATCAGAGCCATGAAGTATGTGCTAGTAGCCTTAGGATAGGAAGAAGCATCTAGTTACAGCGTTTTAATAAAATCTAATTTTTGTGATTTCACTCTTTGGGTTCCCTCCTGCCTTGGCTGCCCGGGGCCCTCGCCCCGTTAGCATCCCCTTCTGCACGCCCCTGGCCAAACCGCTTTAAATTTTGGCCAGGCTTTAGCACTGAAGACAAATGATACGCCTTACGTTTCACGAATGAATTCTGCAGCAAAGAGAACCTCTTAATAACTTTTTTGAAAAATCTATTATTGTTTTAAACAATACTCCGACTTAAAACAAAATACCATAGCTAGAGATAGCACAAAGAATAATGGCTACGATCACAGAACCTTACATTTTGAAGTACTATACGCTATTTGTTGAGGTCAGGTAAGAAATGGCACTGTTTCAACTTCGACCTCCGGTGCCATTATGGAGCGTTTTGAACGTCGAGCATATCTCCATTTTTTCGAAATTCGTAGCTTGCACCTGAAAGATGGCGAGCTTTGCATAAATTTCATGATTATATTAATCAGCACAGAGGTCATGTCTGGGAGGCAAATCGACTGAAGTGTGATGAAACTCGCATTTTTTGTGCCTTGCTAACAGGAGTATTATGGAAGCTGCAGATGTTGATGCGTCGCTGCACCATTCAAGTTGAAACGTGATGTGTCCGCAGAATTTCCATGGTGGTTGATTTCTTGTTTTCACAATAGCAATCGCAAGTTTCACACACCAATGTTGGTATTTTTTTCGAAACTCAACGCTCAAATGCAAGAGATGAACTTGTCTCGTGTGGAAGCTTACAGATAGAAGCAAAATCAAACAGACAGACGACTTAAAACAGAGTTCACAATATGCTCAGGGCGCTTCGTCTAAATCGAATCGGAAAACATGACAGCGGAAAAATCTTGAAGAACAATCCAAACTGGCGTTGTTACCACAGTACTGGATTTACAGTGAGGGTTCGCACGCACGTGCAAACAGCTTTGCACGTTTTTAAGCTGATATTTTTTAACTAATTCGACAAGCCTCCAGACGATTCTCCTGCAGACATGTATAAGACGGTCTGGTGCTACTCAGTATGGAGGCCCTGCGCGCAGTGGCGTAACCAGCCCAAAACTTTGGGGGTCAAAATGTTCTTTGCCTGCGCACACGTGTAAATAGCCATGTTCTTAGACACTTCTTTGCACCCGGGAGCACCGCCCACGTTATTTTGGGTAGGGAAAAATTTTCCAACCGCATTTCTCCTTACGTTTTTGGGCATGCGTGTCAATTTTACCGACCGCGTCAAATCTCATTCAAAAGCAAAGAAATCTTTTTTTTCGTCCAAAAACACCGCGAGTTTTGATCGGTTAGTGGTCACCAGTGGCGTTCGTTATATGGTGTGGTTAAAGTATATGCTCTGTATATGTGCTCAGTAACGGTTGTTTTTCTGCACTCAGCAAGTACTGAAACAAACACGAGCCTAGAACAGGAGTGACAGCAACGGTGGGAAACGGGAATGCACAGTCAATCAAAGCCACAGACACACACGCGCGCTGATAGCACACATACGTCGTGAAACTCTGTCCAAGCATCCGTTTGAACACCACATTCCTAAACATCTGGCAGGCCTTGCTTTGGTACGGTATGGAAGGATGCACCAAGATACGCTTCACTCGCGTGACAGAATATGATGGCTTCTGGTGTTCTCGAACGTGCACCGGATCCTTACGGGTCACCTATGCAGATCGTCCGCAAAAATGGTAGCAAAGACTGAACCAATCTATTGCGAAAGACGCATCAAATACCACGAATTCTTCAGTTTTAAAACAATACGAAAGATGTGTTTTTTACCTCTCGTACAAGACAGACAAAAATGCAAGCCTCAAGGCAGTTCACACTGCGTTCACTATTGCTCCTGATTTGTCTAACAGCCCTCAAAGCATGTAACGGTAAACTGATTGGCTGAACTCTGACCGTACATTGCACAAGAGGATGTGGATGATTTCCTCGCTTTTTCGGCAACGCCAGAAAAATATGAATCGCACCTTCTGCGATAGTTTCGTGATGCTGGCCTTAAAAGCAAATTGAAAAAGACTGCTTTAAATCGTTTTGAGCTGAAATTTTGTGGTATCTCATAAGCGAGGATGGCATAAGGTTGCCCCCCAGAGAAACTTGAGGCCATAAAAACATATCCCAAACCGACGACAATAAAAACATTGAAATCATTCTTGACTGCAGTTAATTTTTCAGACATGCTATGCCAAATTTTTCTGTCGTTGTTGCACCTCACAACGCACGTTCAAGGGCGTACGCAAGGGGGGGTTAGGGTTAAAAACCCCCCTTAAGCTTAATATTTTACAAAAACTTTGTTGTAAGGCGAGTGTATAGGGCTTGATTTTTACAAAAATAAGGGGAGTGTGTGTAGAAGATAATTCCTATTATGTCAACAAACTTCGCTTGAAAACATGAATATGACGTCAAATTGTGACGTCGCAAACAGCGCACACCAAACAAAAATGACCACCATATGCCACTGAATGAACCCCCCCCCATGAAAATTTTCTGCGTACACCACTGCGCACGTTTACAAGGTAAAAAGCTCCGCTTTGCTCCTCTGACCTTCACGGGTGATGCTTTCATCAATGTCAAACTTTTTCTTTGCAATCATGCCGCGCTAGCGCACCCAGGACGTTCGGTCGTAGAAACATTGTTAGTGTCTGATGCTTCAGGTCAGGTTGTAGTGCTGCCATAATTCCAAAGATTGATAACATCTGCTGGGGTCCACTCACGTTCTTCTCCATTAGTTTTTCGCCAGCTTAACGAAAGTATTGCACTTTTTCCAGAACTTGTTTGGATTGCATCTTGAGGTCAAACGTTTTCGACATTATTTCGAAGGCAATCCTGGCATAGTGATATATTGTGAGCATGAACCATTGGTATAGTAGCCCGTTTGCGCATGGACAACTGCCACCGAACAACCGCTACTCGGACAATTGCCACCCGGACAACTGTCACGCGGACAACTGCCACCTAAGTCAACCGCCACCTAGGAAAATCGTCACCCAGGACAATTGTCACCCGGATAACTGCCAACTAGGACAACTGCCACCTAGGACAATAGCCACCCAGGACAACTGCCACGCGGACAACTGTCACATAGGAAAATCATCACCCGGGCAACTGCCGCCTAAGACATATTGACTTCCTCGCGTTTGTTAACGACATTTATACTTCACAAGGTTCTGACGTATAACAGAAGTTTCTTCGTTCTCTGACCACTTCAAAAAACGTTCACTTCAACTTCGTTTCTTTTGATTAGAGAATGTCGTATCGATGTCATAACATCCTTATAGACATACCGTGATAACCGATTGTGCTCTTTGCTAAATTCATAATAAAATCGAGCAGTAGATTGTGGTTTATACCTTTATTACAATCATCTTTTTATTCAATGTGACGGCTGACTTCGTAGCTGAGCAGTCAACCGTGAAAATCGTGACTGTGCGTTATGCAATCTCATATCATATTGCTCAACTTTCATTCTGTTTCTTTACTTTGTTTTCACATGAAGATGAGCCGAAAAAACACCATCAAACTATGCTGCAGCAAAGGGCAGCAATATTCGAAACGACATTTGGACATTTGTGGTGTATGATTCATACACATCACACCAGAAATGAGTGAGCGACTTTTCCTGGTAAATGTCACGTGCAAGTGAGTCATTCTTTAACATTTAAATAAACTGATCTGGCATTTTGTCCGGAATGCCACTTGCGTCCCGAAAGGTGGAGAACAGACTTCGTGCTAGTGTAGCTCCTTGTTCTTCGAGTTCAGGGAAGTAACATAGGAACTCAAAGATTCCATGTATTGATGGTGCTCTGCAACAGATGTCTTAAAATGCTTACTGATTTCTTCAGATTCTTCATTGCAGGTGGCACTGGTCAATCTATCAAACATAGCTATATTTCCATTTACTACTTTTAGGCATCAGTTTTGCAACTTCGAGACAAATGCCTTCAGGTGGCCATGGAGTTGTATGACATATGTGTCCTTTCCTTGCAACTTCAGCTTTAGGGTATTGGGTTTTCAAAAAATATCTCCTACCGTTATTTGAACACAAACAGCATTTCCTTTCTTCATAATGAGATCCTGACCGAAACTTGTCCACAGTAGCCCTTTCTATGACTTTCGATTTAACAGAAAAAATTGAGAAAACTTCTGTTAAAATGATCAAGCAGTTCCACTTCTGGCGTTTTTACTATACTTGCTGCTTTACGAAATGCACAAGGTCACTAAAACCGGCTTCTTGACCGTTTTTGCCCAAAATTAGCAGCAAACCGTGACGTTTAAGATCATATGGCACTTTTTCAATGACTCCGAAAATGTTGTCGAAATTGTTCAAGTCTGAATAATAGTTTAAGTGTCCCAAAGTGCCGTGTGTCACTTGAAAATTAAATGTAAAATACTGCATTTTTTCTATATACATTGCATTCTTCTATACATATCACATTCTTCTGCTACAAGAATCTACATAGAAAGTTTGACGAATCCATTCATATCATCAGCTTTAAATTACAGATCCTTTGTGGAGCTTTTTGGCATGGGCTCGAACAATGGCATTCGGTCAGTCAAAGTTATCTCGCAACGCTTCCCTGGCTCTCTTGCAGCCCAAGTCCGGTTCTAGCGCAGAAAAGAACTCAACTCATGTTACTGCTTCCTTCGCCTTCACAATACTGAAGTAACAGTAATAGCTGTTAAGCCGCACTCCGAAGGGTTTTGTTTCCAATCGTGGCTTCAAAATTCGTGATAAAGCTAATCTTGTGTAGTCTAAAAGATTTCGATTAAACTTTACAAGTTCAGACTTTGGAACATCCCAACTTTCTTCAATTGCATACGCAAATTTTTGAAGGGGATTTTCGGTATGCCACTCACCGGAGGCTGGTTTAATTGTATGTTAGCCTGTTCTGTCGCGACGGTGACGCGTTTGTCTAACGGCGTAAACTTCAGCAAATTAATTGAATCAACAGCAATTTTAGCATTTAAATCACCAAGCCTACTTGTCGTGGGATCTTTCACCATTACGACTGCTGGTGTTGCTACGTTTACTCTTTCATGCAAATAATTATCATCCAGTGGAATATAACCACCTCTTTCCGTATTCTCTTTTAGCACCTCACGTCCGATGAATGGTCCTTGAAGATCGTGATTAACCTGAAGCAGGTCACGCTTTTGCTTCTCTTCTGGCTCATGTTGGATTTCAAATTGTTCATTTTTCTATGTTCCGCGACGTCTTGTTCCTGTCTTACGTAATTTCGTGCTGCTCCAGCTTCAGGTGAGCAATTTTACAAAGAGACACCTCCTCTTTTGCTGAAGTTTCAGCTCTTCGATCGCTGGATGTAGAACTTTGCTCCAATCGCTGACTACGCGAAAGAGAATTGTGATCAAGGGCATAACGAGGGAGGGCAAAGGGGTCACAATGCCCAGGGCGGCGAATCACTGGAAGGCAGGCCCGTAGCCACGGGGGATTCGAGGGCAACGGCCCCCAAATTCTTTTGTGCTCTCCCAAATTTGGTTGTGGCAAGAAATTTTTTCATTAATACCTATCAAAAAACAAAAATCTTTCCCCTTACAAAGGTATTTTGCCCCATAAACCTTATTGAAACCTGGCTACGGGCCTGCTGCGGGGGCGCCGAAAAGCTCCAACAGTGCCGCAAGTACTTTGTTCAATACAGTACATTTGCTTCAGAAGGACCTTCAGTTCGGTTCGAACATGGGGGCGCCGAACTTGTTTCTTGCCCCGAGCACCATCTAATCCCGGTACGCCTCTGAGTGTGATAACGCGAAGTCTTGGAAATACGAAAGCAAACAGTCTGTTCCATCCTTACTTACAATCATCTCAACATTTAAAGACGTGTTGGTTAAGGACTGCTATGCGCAATATTTGATTGCCTATCAAAGTGAGGAGCAGAATTTTTTCATCTGAAACTGCTATGCCAATAGCTTTAATAGTAGCTTTTCGAGCTTATCAACAGTGGAATAAACGTTATTTATCACTTTAAGAATAGGTTAATCAATGTAATGCCGTTATTTTTCAATGCATAAATTAATCTACCCCTTCATACAACGCCGAAAGACGTACATTAAGCTCATTGAGCTCTTCTTGCAACGAAGCAGTGTCGTGTGATTTGGTTCAACGCTGGCGGCTGTTCGCGTTGCACGTGTTCGTAATTGAGTGCTGCGTACGAGCGGATTAGTAGTCGTCTTCTCGGTTGCAGTGACCAGTTTCGTCTGTCAGTTGGTTTGAGCATGTTTGCTTCATGTAGGTTTACTTTTTGTTCTTATTTCTTTAAATGTCGTGTTTCAACTAATTAAAGCTGAATTGAAGCAGTGGGTTATCGGTCAATGTTGTTGTGAGGTTACGACAATTTGATTAGCTGAAATCAATCGTGTGTATGTTAGCAACTGCAGCATGTCGGAAACGTTGAGACCACTCAAACCGCGGATATTAGATGTGGACGTCAATGGTTCTTTGGGACAGTCTTGATCTGTGAAGTTTCGAGTTGCGGTTTTTGAAGGCGTTTCTGTTGCGAGCTTTGCCGCTGCTTGTCTTGTGTCTGGTGTTAGCGCTTGGCAAAGTTCGCGTGCTTCCATATTGTCGTGGTTAATTTTTTTGGTCAGGCTTTGGTGTTCACTTTTTGCGACAGGTAGTTTCCATCGGTTTGCTTCCATTGGTTCAGGTAGTTCCGTTGTTCCAAAAATAAGTTGCTTAGTAGTCATGGATGACTCACTGGAGTCATCTGATTATAGAGAGCCTCCGGGAAAGGCTCAAAGGTTGAAGAGGAAAGCAATGAGTGAGTGTGGAATAACTGTGTTACAACCGGTCATCCTCTAAAATGCAGAGGAAAAAACCCTGAAATCCTATAATCCGATTTTCATTGAAAAGAGTTTAAATAAATTAAGCGGTACTTACCAGACATGTATTCCATTAAACGGCAATTTTATGATAAAATGTGAAAACATCTAAAGACTGAGTCACTTACTGAACAGCAGGTTTCTGTCAGATGGCTTTAAACCATACAAATTGTTACATCGGTTGTCCAACCAGCAGGAGCTAAAGGAGTGATTTACCGCGTTCCTCCAGACCTTACGAGGATTTACAAGAGCTTAAAACCCCAAAAAGTTACCTACATGAAAAGGTTCAAAAACAAGGATTCGAGCTAGTCGACAACGGTTTTCCTACAGTTCTCAGTTACCCACCGAAGTCAAGAGTGGGATATCTGTTCAAAGTAAAATCATACATTCCAAAACCATTGCGTTGTTTTAACTGCAACCGCTTCGGGCATGTCGCCTCCAACTGCCGTGGAAAGAAGTGCTGTTCGAACTGTGCTAGAGAGCACGAATGGAAAGAATGTTCTGGCCCCGTTAAATGTCAAAACTGTGGAGGCGAGCACAGTGCGTCGGACAAAATCTGCCCCAGGTTCACAAAGGAATCTGGTAAAACATACCCAGAACGTGACTTATGCAGAGGCTTGCAAACAATGTTCTAAAACGCAAGTTGGTGCAAGTATCCCCTTGCACCATCCCCGGGTTAACAACCCTAACTTCCGTCCCCTTCCCCTCAACTCCAGCTGCAGTCGAAATATGGACATAGATCATCGTCACCCTGTCAACATAAGCTGTGACCATACCACTTTGTCCGCGGACAAACTGTCCAAGCGGCCTTATGTTAGGCAATCCCGTGCAGTTTCTGGCGTTCTTAGCGGACGTCATCAAACTATCTCTGCTAAACCTATCGATCTGTTTAAAATCATCACCGATGCAGCCGGTGGTCGATTGGGGTTACCTGTTGAGGCCCATCAGTTGAAAGCCCTTTTCTCAAATTGCGGTCCAAGTTTTACAATGGATTTGCCGACCAATCTTTAGGTAACTTCCAGAGTTGGAAACGATTTCTGTCTACGTTCCACACTCTACCAGATTATTTGCCTGCAAGAAACCCATCTTGCCCCAAAATATCAGCCTTCTCTTCCGGGTTACTCCTTATTACGCAAAGACAACCTCACCTCGAAAGGTGGAGGATTATGTATTGCTGTAAAGCACTCAATAGCCTACTCCGAAGTTACCACTGTAAGTCACACTGCTATGGAAGTAGTCATGGGTACAAAATTAAACGACCTGTATCTTTTCAACATCTACAACCCACCAGGCACTAACCTGGATAAACAATTTTTTAACCAATAGACAGGTTAAAGGAAATTCATCATATGTGGCGACTTTAATAGCCATCACGGCCTGTGGGGCAGTCCCACTTTCAACGTTGCCGGGAGATTTTTGTTCTCCTTTATTGAAAACAATGATTCCGTTGTCTTGCACTTCCACGCCCACCCACTTTTCTTTTTACCCGTTCAAACATGTGGTGCATTTTAGATCTCGCCATAACTTCCCGTTCCATTGCCTGTAATTGCTCCACGGAAATAACGAACGAATTTCCATACCTGCTTTGAACAACTCCCTGCCTCGATGGCTCCTCTCCAAGGCAAACTGGAGCGACTTTCGTGTTCTTTGTGACAGTAAATTTTCGAATAGGTTAAATTATCCGTCGGTCAGTGAGATGTACTCTACATTTGCAGAATGCATGCGCGAGGCCCGCTGTGGCGTCTATCCCGCAATCCTAAACTTCCCACAAAATCAGCGTTCCTTGGTGGAATAAAGAATGCGAGTTTGCAGTTAAAAATTAAAAGCATGCGTTCAATCGCATGCGGCGCACAAGACGACCTCTTGACATACTTATCTTCGAACGACGCAGGGCTATCGCCAGAAAGGTCATCCTGGCTGCTAAACAGCAGTCGTGGCATAACTACTGTACCTCTGTCAATAACAACACGAAACTTCCTATGGTTTGGCGCACAATAAAAAATTTCTCTGGTTCTCCCACCTTCACTCGTAGGTTTCCACAGCTTGAGCAGAACGGTGTTGGGGCAAACAACAACCAACAAAAGCAAACGTTCTGGGCAACCAGTTCCTGGCAGTGAGCTCCTCATCCGGCTATCCCCAAGCCTTCACAAAAAACCTACCGACCTTGTATGAAGACCTTTGCGAAGCCACTCTTGCGACTAGGCCACACGACCCACGAATCAATGCTTTTTTCTCAATGGCTGAACTGAAAAGAGCCATTTCTGAAACCAAAAATACTGCACCAGGCCATGGCAAACTTTGTTATGAAATGTTTAAGCATTTGTCCAACGACTGTCTTGAAACCGTTCTCTTTTTGTTCAACAATATCTGGTGCACCGGCGTAGTCCCACAATCTTGGCTACATTCCATCGTCATTCCAATTTAAAAACCTGGCAAACCTTCCAACCTCCCTTCCTCGTATAGACCAATTTCCCTCAAGCAACGCCTGCAAAATACTGGAAAAAATGGTGGTCAGCCGACTAAAATGGTATTTGGAATTTTACAGCCTCAATGTTCAATCTGGTTTTCGTCACAGAAGAAGAACAACCGACCACATCATGCGCCTCCATGATATTGTAACCAAGTCACTAGCAAATAAACATCACGTTCTGGCAGTATTCATTGACACTAAGAAAGTATATTATAAGGTTTCTAAAGACGTTCTACTCAAACGTCTCAAAATCGGCATAAATGGAAACATGTTCTCCTTCATCCGCTCCTTTCTATCCAACCGGAGTTTTCAGGTCCGGGTTGGTTCTTCTCTCTCACAGATCAAATATCCTGCCAATGGCATTCCCCAAGGGATTATTTTAAGTCCAGTCCTGTTTTCCATTCTCATTAACGATCTTCCAGATGGCGTTAGATCACGAACTGCACTATATGCAGATGATTTCTCCTTCTGGGAGAGCGGATCGTGTATCAGACAACTAAATGACTTATGCCAGCAATCTTTGACAAAAGTAAAAAAATGATGTGATAAATGGGGTTTTCAAAGGGGTTTTCAAATTTCACAATCAAAATTAGCAGTTCTCTTCACCAATAAACGAAACCTCCCACCTAATAGCCTAAAACTACAGCAACACTCCATACCCGTACGAAACGAATATAAGTTTCTAGGCATTACCTTCCAGAGAAATGGTACAGGGTGACACAAAAAAAATGGTCATCACCTAAACTTGAATAACTCTTGAAATAATTATTCACTTTTTATTTTTCAGATTAAGTAGAATTAATGTTCTAAGAGTCTACCAAATTTGACCTTCGAGATGCCATGGACTACTGAGCAAAGGATATTTATAGTTGAGGCATATTTTCGGCAGAAGTCTATCCACGCAGCTCAATTGCAATTCTAAGAACGGTTCGGATGTCGTGTATTTCCTGTCCACTCAGTGATCTACAGATGGGTCAACAAGTTCAGAACCCATGGGACTGTGCATAACCTCAATCGTAAAGACACTAACAGACAATCACACTCTGGACGACCGATATCATCAAGGAAACCACACAACGTTGCTGCTGTCAGAGACTCTGTTGTCAACATGCAAAGCTTTCAACACCTTTGCAATCTCGCAGAGCGATATGTCCAGGTGCTTGGCAAGTTCTGGACAGCACTTGGTCGACGGAGAGGGGTTGTCAGGGTCCTCCAGTGGTTCCAGCATGATGGTGCCACCCCCCACTCCTCAAACGAATCATTGGCATGGCTACAGCAGCGTTTCCCCTGACCGACTGATCAGCCGCAGGTGTGACCCGCAGTGGTCGCCGCATTCACCGGACTTGAACCTACATATTTTTATCTGTGGGGAACCTTAAGGCCAGGGTGTATGGCAACAACCCCCAGACTATCCCTGACCTGAAGGCAGCAATCACAGCAGCAATAAGAGCGATGCCAAGGGAGGAATGCGGGAGGGACATCGAGAACTTTGCCCGCCGGATCCAAATGTGCCTGTAGCGCCGGGGAGCTCATTTGGAGCACATTTTTTGAGCGCCAGTGAAAGAGTTTTTGTAGTACAGACTTGAAACTTTGGAGATGCTGACCTAAAGTATCTGAAGTTTTGTGTCAATATAAATAAAATTTTGGAAGTTATTCGATTTTTGGTGATGTCCGTTTTTTTATGTCACCCTGTACCTACCACAGCCACATCCAGAGAGTGCGCTCTAAATACTTGCAGCGACTGATTCTTCTACGGATGCTGACTGGCACGACTTGGGGTGCCGCCAAAAAGCCGCTTCTTCACATTTACCGAGTCCTTGTCCGCTCAGTGCTAGAGTATGGTGTGGAAGCATATTTTTTTTCATCTGCTTCTTCCCTCGAAAAACTCAACAAAATACAATATGCCGCACTGCGCCTGTGTACAAGGGCAATGAAAAGTGCACCTTCACTTTGTCTTTTCCATTCCTGTGACGAACTACCGCTCCATACTAAACACAAGCTTTGCTTAAATTACAAGGCCCACCTGCTAACGTTCTCACACCACCTTACCCTTGATTTCAGACTCCTGGCATGAGGTGCATTCCGACGCCCCAACTTTACAAAGTTTCAACTTGTATACCATGCACGCAATTCTGCAAGACCATCTCAATGTAAATGTCATTGATGCAACACACATACCACCTTGGCTCCTCCACAGGGCACAATCCGATCTTTCCATGGCCCACCTCCCCTACCTCCAAAATCCGCACGTCGCCGCAATTATTGTCCTTTCTCATTTCCATGACAACCATTCGGATCTCATCCAAGTGTATACAGATGGTTCCAAAACGACACACCGGACAGGTAGTGGAATCTACATATCAGAATATAATCTAAAGAAAACAATCGAGATAATCGTCACTCATCAGTCCTCACCTCCAAACTTTAAGCGATTCTCTCTGCTCTCTATTGGCTGACTCTATGCAACTTACATGGGGCGCTCATCATCTCCGATAGTCTTAGCGCCGAACATTCCATTCGCCACGTTACTTGGAACAAACATGGTCTTGTCAACAAAATCGTTTGCCTAACTCACGTCCTTCTCCGAAGAGGAACCCGAGTTGTTTATTTTTGGATCCCAGCGCACCGGGACATCCCAGGCAATGACGCAGCAGATACGTTGGCGCGACTCTCCCCTATAAATGGCCCTTCACCCACCGATGTCGTCTACAAAAAAGCCTTGAACAAATTGAATCTGCCGAATCCACCTCATCAATATCAAATCATTGCTAGCAACTATGGAATGACCAATATACAGCTTCCAATAAAGCAACGCAGTACAAATTACTTTTCCCAAATATCGACAAAACACTTCAACACTCCCTCCCTCCCAAGATCTTCCGTTTATGTACAGGCCACTGCCAACTCAACACGGACATCTTCACAAACTCGGACCACATCTGGACGGTCACTGTGATACGTGTGGCACTCCGGAAGCTGTTGAACACTTTTTGATAATATAGTGGATTTAACTTTTCGCATTACGACTTGCCGTTCCCTACTCGCTATTGCATTCCGGACGTGAGATCTGGTTTGTATCAACTTGTCATTCGCGTCAAGGGATTTCGTG